>Ga0207653_10000007_pt1 | contig 198873 bp, 156 predicted proteins | sample KBSK5251metaG_FD_184341 | JGI IMG/M metagenome (GOLD analysis project Ga0207653, IMG submission 184341) | Corn, switchgrass and miscanthus rhizosphere microbial communities from Kellogg Biological Station, Michigan, USA - KBS K5-25-1 metaG... | ecosystem: Host-associated > Plants > Roots >... | reverse complement strand
GCGTTTACGCCTGGGTGGGAAACAGCAGGTTCTATCAAAGCCCCATTAATGGGGCTTTTAAAACTAATTCCTTCTTCATCCCCCGGGCGTAAACGCCTGGGCTACAGAAAAGTCATTCAAATTAGGACACCTCCCACTCCGCAGGCTGGACAGCCTGCGGTACATGTTAAGAAAGATGCCGGGTGATCTCTAGACCACCCGGCTTGAAGTTCAAATTAACCAGACCGCGAGCTGCGGTTCAGTGCCGATAGGTCAGCCCAAATTGAATCAGCCGCGCCGGCACCGCCGTTTCAGTGATCTGTCCAAAAGTAGCCGGTGTCGCGATCTGAATCGTCGATGGGAACCGGAAGATCGGATGGTTCCACAGATTGAAAACATCCATCCGCGCGCTGAAGTGGTGACCTTCGCTAATCTGGAAATTCTTGATCAGAGAAAAGTCCCAGTTCTGTTGCATCGGTCCACGGAACGCATTGCGCGGGATCTCGCCGTAGCCGGTGGCCCCCGCCGCGCCGTTGGGAACCAATGCCGCCGTGCTCACAAAATTCGGATTCAGATAGTGATCGAGCCGGCTACCCATCGGACCGACGGTAAGCAATTGCTGGATCGTGCTTGTCGTTCCCGGAGTGCAGCCAGGCATCGTGAAGGTTTGCTCTGCCAGGGGCCGGCAAACCAAAAGACCTGTGCCGAGGCCGGTGGCCCCGAATGCGCCACCAGACGTGCTGTCCAGGATCGAGAACGGCAAGCCGCTTTGATAAGTGACGATGCCGCTAATCGACCAGCCCTTGAAAAACTGATTCTGGAAGAACTCGTTCTTCGGGACTGGAATGTCGTACGAGTAACTAACGACCAGCCGGTGTGGCCGATCGAAGTCACCGCGGGCTTTGTTTACCAACGACAAGCTCGAATTGTTGAGGATGTTGGCGCCACCCTGCCCGTTACGAGTCGCGTTGAGTTCGTCTGTGCTGTACGAGCCACTGACATTGTCGATGGTCTTGGAAAAAGTGTACGCCGCCTGGAAATACATCCCGCGGCTGAGACGACGCGAGAGTGTGGTTTGCAGCGAATTGTAAGTGGCAAACCCGATGTTTCCGGAATAACGCGAACCGCGTGTGCGTGACAGGCCGAGAATCTGATGGCGCAAGGCTTCGTTGTTTACCGTGTTCGCGGTGATCGTATAACTGGCGCCGTTGATGTCTCGCACCGTAACCGGAGCCGTCGGGCTGGCTACTGTCGCGAGGAACGGATCCCAGATGCCCAGGCCACCAATAAAGTGCGAGCCGACGTAGCCGACCTCAACCGCCCAACCTCGTCTGAGTTCTCGCTGAAGAGTGAGGTTCCACTGTTGCGTGTACGGCGTGTACACGCTCGCGGGAACGCTGGTATAGGAAGCGAGGTTGATCGAACAGTTGGTCGCTGTGCCGCCAAAGTTCGCACAGGCCTGGCCTGCTTCGTTGACGAAGATTGGCCCGACATTCGGATCGTTAACGTCCAGCGGGCCGGCGCCGCTGATGCGTCGCAATCCGGCAAAGCGGCTGGCTTGCGGAATGAACGCGGTGGCGATGGCCGAGGGCGGTGGAATGCTGGCGAAAGGATTCTGCAATTGGAACGAAGTTGGCGTGGTCGTGCTCGAAAGCGGTTGCACGGTGAACGGCGCCGCCAGCGAGTTCTGCAGAATGTTCTGGTTAGAGAGGCGCTGGTAGTAAAGGCCGTAACCGCCACGCACTACGGTTTTCTGGTCGCCGAAAACATCGTAGGCAAAACCAAAGCGTGGAGCAAAGTTGTTCGAATCAAAACAACTTGCCAGCGCGCAGTCCTTGATACCGGGTGTGCCGACAAAGCCGGCCAGGTTTACTTTTTCCGGATACAGGAACGGGTTACGACCCTGGGCCGCAAGGGCTGGATCGAATATCCCTGCACGGAAAAGTTTGTCGTGACCGAAACTCATTCCTTCCCAACGCAGACCGATGTTGAAGGTCAGTCGCTGCGACCAGCGATAATCATCCTGAAAGAACCCCGAAAAATCCGTGGCTATGAAGTTACGCGCCGGATCTCCGAAAGCCGATTGAATCGCAGTCACGCGGCCTTGAAGGAAATTCTGAAACGCCGTGAAATTGTTCCCCGTCCCCGTGGTCGCCGCGGTCGTGAGCGAACCTCTGACCGCAAAGTTATTGAACCGATTCAATTGGTACTGAACCGCTTCGCCGCCGAACCGCATGGTGTGCTTGCCCCTGGTCCATGAGAAAGTATCGACCAGGTTGAAGGTGTTCGACACCGTGCCGCGATCGTCGTTGACTCCGGTACCTACCGTAAATAATCCGCTTACCGCGAATTGATAAATTCCCGGAAATTGATCGCTGTTGCCGCGCTGGGCGCCAACGTCCTGAAGCGTGATCAGATCAGTCGGGATGTTCGCAAACAGGAAACGACTGAACCCGAAACGCAGTTCGTTAACTTTCGTGGCGCTGAAGTTGTGCGTTTCCGTAAGCGCAAAGAAACGGTTCCACTGAGTATCAGTGCGCGGAAAAGCCAGGTTGCTGGCGGTGCCCAGCGGCTTGGTGGCGTCGCCTTCATCCCAGAACCAGCGACCGGCGATGTGGTCCTTACCGCCACGCATGTCACGGTCATAACTGATCGTGTACTGATTGTCGGTGATGGGCGCAATGCCGTTGAAGGTGCAAGTGAAAGTAGTTTGAGTTCCGCCGACAGTCGGATTACCGCAACCGCCCTGTCCGGGTCGCGGAATCGCGAAGGCGCCGCCGTAGATGTTGCTACTCAGGTTAAGAATGTTTACGGCGATCGGATCGATCTGGGCAGCGGTCAGCCCCACCGTCTGTCCCGGATAGACGCCTGAAGCCAGCAGCGCCGCTGAGGTCGTACCGTCAGGGTTGCGCGGAAATGTCGGAATCGTCGGCGTAACTACCGAACCGGCCGGATCGATCCCATTGCGCGCGCGCACTCCCTGGTAATTGAAGAACCAGAATCCGCCCAGCTTGGGCAACGGGCCACTGGCGTCGCCGCCGAAAACATTCTGCAGCAAGCGGCCGCGGCGTTTCCCCTGACGATTAAAGAAGAACTCATTTGCATTAAGAGCATCGTTGCGATGCGACCAGTAACCTTCCCAATGGAAATCTTTCTCGCCTGATTTGATTACCAATCCCAGCGCGCCGCCGCCCTTGCTTCCCTGCGAAGCATCGTAAAGCGAAGTCGCCACCTTCATTTCCTGAAGCGTGTTTGGATTGGGCAAAGGCACGGTGTCAAAGTGTGCGAGATTGAAATCGTTGACGTTGATGCCCTGCAACGAGACGCTGTTGTTGCTCGTGCGCTGACCATTCACCGTCACGTCGGCGGTGCCCCGACCAGCGGATCGGACGTCCGTCGGCTCACCAGTCACACCGGTCGACAGATTGAGCAGGAACAGAAAGTTGGGCGAAGCCAGCGGCAAATTGCGAAGCGTCTGACCATCCAGTGCCTGGCCCGTGGTTGCGCTGGAAGGATTGATGAGGCTCGGCGTGGCTTCGACCTGGACAACTTCCTCGATGCGGCCGGCTTCAAGCGACACATTCTGTCGAGTGGATTCGGTAATTCTCACCTCGACGTTCGCGACGTTGGCTTTCTTGAAATTGGATGCTGATATTTCGAGGCGATATTTTCCCGGAGGTAAGAGCGTCACCGCGAACGCGCCATCGCTGTCGGTGGTCAACGAGCGGACTGATTTGCCAGTTGACTCACTGATGACTTCCACAGTGGCGCCGGCTACGACGGCGCCTGTCTTGTCCGACACTACACCGGTGATGCCTCCCGTCTGAATTGCCTGCGCCGAGACCAAGACGTACAGCAGTCCCAGCAGGAACCCGCTTGCTAGAAAGCGAAGTACACAACGCATTGCTGCTTCCTCCTTTTGTTTTTTCTTTGAGGGACCGACTAAATTTCCGGCAGTTTGAACCGATTCGTGGATTCGAAAACGATCCAACCCGCGTCCGAGGAGACTGTGATTTCAGTTTAGGCAAGCAATGTTCCGCTTCGGATCGCAAACCGAAATCCTGTGAAATGTGGTTATCGGAGATTCGCGAGAATTGATTGCAACTTAATCGTCACAATCGCGGGATGAGAAAATGGTTTTTCTTACGATTTCTCGGAGACGGAACGGTTGACGAATATCAGGATTTGCTTTCAAAAAACAGAACCGAGTGAGGCTTCAGCTAACCGAAGACTCACTCGGATTCGTTTCGGGCTCAAAAGTAAGTTTTAGTATTCCAATTCGCCCTGATACTTCATCTCAGCCACCTTGAAGCGGCGATCGATTTTTATGCTGTCGGAGAATTGAGCGAAGAAACGGATCTCGGTGCTGGTCGCATCAAGGAAGGGTTTCTCTCCCGGATTGCGCACGAAAATAAAGCGCGCGCCGAAGCCATCTTTTCCCGGCGGAACATATTCTTCCAGAAACAATTGCTTGCCGTCGCTGCGCTGCAGATAAACATTATTCTTGAGTGTGGCGGTGACCGCGCTATTGAATGCCTGCATCACTGCGTTGCCCTTGCGCTGGTCGGTTGATGCGTACAATACGGTGATGATGATGGACGAGTCAGCTTTGACGTCGGCAAAACGCTGTAATCCGGCCATGACATCCGGCGGCGGATTCTTTTCAAGCATGATCGAGCGGGCGAGAGCCTGACGAACCGGCCGCGCCGAAAAAAAACGCACAAAATACTTAACACTCACCGCCTGGTTCGTGGCGCCTTCAGAGATGCGCGATCCTGTTGTCGAAGTGTCGCGCGCGCCGAGACGCGGATCGGAGGTGGGCGAATACATCATCTGAGATGTATCGGTGTCCGTCTGAGTCTGACTCCAGGGAGATTCATCAAGCATCTTCTGGGTTTCTTTCTTGTTCCACTCTGTCCATTTTTTATCTTTTTGCGCGAGGGACGTGACGACGAAGACCGAGAGAGTCAGGAGCAACAGTGGAAAGAAGAATCTGAGAGTTTTCATGGGGGGCACCTTTCAGTTTTGATGTCGGCGGCTCAATACTCCAGCCTCTGATCGAAGATCATGTCAGACACTTTGTAGGTCATGTTCAGTTTGAACGAATCGTTGAATTGCGCAAAGAACCTGACGGTCCCGCTGTCGGAGCTGAGAAACGGCACGCCGTCGACGAGCCGCGGAAAGATAAATTTCGCGCCCAAACCGTCGGCGATTGGAGGTATGTACTCCGACAGAAACAAGCGCTTGCCATCCTGACGCTCGAGGTAGGCGTTGTTTTTCAAACTACCCGTGTTGCCGCTGTTGATGGCCTGCATGATTGGACCGGTAAACCTCTGGTCATTTGATTCCACGCTGACGGCGATGACTATGTACGGGCTGAAGTCACGCTCAACGAAGGCTTGCAACTGCGAAATCAGCCGGTCGTCAGGTTGCTCCTGCTTGGATAAGATCATCTTGGCGAACGCCTGACGAATGGGACGTGCCGATAGAAAACAGATCCGGTACGAGACATTAACGACCTGGTTGACCGCGCCGCGGTCCGCGCGATTATTGTTTACCGACTGCTGACCGGTGGGAATGGTTACGGTGGGCCGTCCCGGAGAAGCCGAGCCTTGCCGGGTGGGTGAATAGAACATCTCAGACGCATCGGTATCGACCTGGGTCTGGGACCAGGGAGAGTCGGCGAGCAGGTGCTCGGCGTCCTTCTTTCGCAGTTCCATCCACGACTTGCTGTCTTGTTGTCCCGAGGCGCTAAACGCCGCGATGAGTATAGTCGCGAGCGCCGCTAGAGAAAGCGACCTGGTTCCCACCCATCCTCGATGAATCAGCATGAGAGTTCTCTGAAGGTGCTCTTACCGGCGGCAGTTATTAGAATTCCAATCTGCCGTCATACATCATGTCAGCGACTTTGAACCGGCGACTGATTTTGAAGGCTTTCCCCATCTCCATCGCGAATTTGACTTCGCCGCTGGTGGCCTCGATAAAAGGCTTTCCCTCAACCGTACGAGGAAAGACAAACTTGGCGCCTAAGCCATCCTGGGTTGGCGCACGGTAATCTAACAATTGAACGCGTTTGCCATCTTTTCGTTCCAGGTAAGTCACGTCTCTTAAGGCGTTGAGATCGGCAGTGGTCAAACCCTGAGCGACCGGGACCATTCGTTTCGCGTCGTTGCCTTCCATCGTAATCGTGATGACGATGTAGTCGCCGAAATCACGATCCACGAAACTCTTCAATTGGGCCACCTTCTCGGCCGGCGCCCCTTGCAGTTCAACCTTGCGAACAAACGCCGCACGGATCGGTTTGGCAGTCAGGAAGCGGACGCGGTAATGAACAGTCCCAGGCATTTTCTTATCGCCTGACTCTCCGGCTTTGGCGGCGGCGCCGGCATTTCTGACCTGGTTTTCTCTCGCTGCGGTGGTCGAAGTGATTGCTGAAGTTTGGCTCGGCTCGTCCGAACTGCCTCCTTCGGTTTGGGTTTGACCCCAGCCAGAGTCATTCAAAACTTTGTCGGTGTCTTTCTCGGACCACTCGGTCCAGGGCTTCGTCTTTTGGGCCGACGCAGAAATCGCCAGCAGGATTAACAGCGAACAGCTAAAAACAAATTTCTTCATTTCACTTGGGCTCCTCGGAGAAATGGCATTGATACAAAACGAATCGGGCTAGACGAGTCTAGGCCGTCGCGTCACAACCATAATCATTAAAAGTCGAGAAACGATCGGAACCGTGATCCAAAGCAAGGTCGCGACGCACATAATCGAGATGCACTACCGACATCAAAAGCGTCGCGCGCTCGTCCACCAGGCGCAGGGTTAAATCGTGCGCGGCAATTTTTTCAGATGAAAGTTCTGAAAGCAAGTAATGACGACAAGCGAAGCTTGGCACTTCACCCAGATCGATTCGCCCCAACAGGCCTCCGGCGGCGAAGACTTCCAATGCCGGATGGCCGGCGACGCCTTTGTCATCAATATTGATAACGCCGATGACTTCGTCGCGAATAATGCGGCCCCCGGTTTTTTCCAGGCGGGCGCCGCACGCAATGTAATCCGTGGCCAGCGTCCCGCGCGGGTTTGATTTTTGATATCCGCGCGCAGATTGCAGGCCTGGCCGAAAGTGTGTGAAGGCATGCGCGCCCCACTCTTTCACGGAAACCTCGACCTTCATCAGCGTGTGGTTCGTAGTTGGGGCGAGGGCCAAAGATAGTCCGCCGCCGAATGACTTTGGCAGGGAAAGGTCGGCGCTGCGAAACATGCAGCTTTGCATGCCGCCGAGTCTGATCACGTCACGTTCGATCTGCTTCGCGGAAATCGTGTCGGGCAGTTTTGTCTCAGGCGTAATTTGCCAGGCCACACTCCCGGCGCCATCGGTTACGAACGGCGAAATCCAGAGAAACTCCTCGATGGGCGCGCCTGAGCTAAGGTGAAAGCGTGAATCCAACGTAACCCCGCCAATGCGTTTGGATTGGAACAGGAGCGGCGTGTACAGGATATTCTTCGCTTTAAAGCGACCGGCAGAGTCGAACGGTGCAGCCGCAGGTGTCGGCTTGAACGGAGCTTGATGAATGGGATGCTCAACGCTGAAACGAACGCCGCCCGCGCGCTTGAGCATCAGGTACGCAAATCCTTTTTGCGATCCCTTGCGATTGGTGACGGCGATGGTGCCTCCGGCCGTAGTCAGCAATTGAGTTGAATGGTCGGTTTCCTTCGCTTCTCCGGCAAACATCGGCCGCGGGCTGTCGGTGAATTCTCCCCGCCTCAGATCGAAGAGCAGAGAAGACCGGGGCTTCAATTCGTAAGGCGCTTCACGCAACTTCGATCCGAGCTCATCGTAAATCGCGATCGACCCGGCGCTCAGTTCTGCATTGGGATTGAAAAGACTGAAGAGCGCCTGGTATTCAACCAGGGGCGGGAAGGGCATTGAATAAAAAAATGTATCAGGCCGTTGCCATTGAAGCGGATCAGGATTGGCGTGCACGTTGTCGAACGAGTTGTTCGTCTTCCAACGGACGAACGCTGAACTGAACAGATCGCTGGCATGCATCGGCTGGCGCCCGTTGGGCCGCAAACGAATTCGCATTCCGCCCCAAAAGCTTTGTGTATCCCCGAGCAGGTCGCGCAGACTTATTACAGTGGTGTGCATGGCCGGGACCGTGAGACGTTTAGTGACGCCCTCGGCCCCAATCACTTTCCCGGCAGCGTCGTAAAGATAGATTTCGTATTCACTGGCGTCCGCGCCATCTTCGTAGCCCCTGGCGCCGACAAAAGTATCGGACGTTAAAAATATTTCGGAGCGTAAACCAATTTTCGGGTCATCGATCACGAACGGTGCGCAGACATCCAACCAGCAGCTTTGGCTTGTCTCAACCGGTACAGGGTGGTAACTAAAGGAATCGGTGGTGCGGGAATGCCTTGAAAGAAACAGCCGAGGAAGTGTTATCGCAGCAACTACAGATCGAAGGAATCTGCGTCGACTTACATGGTGCGCATTTCCAGAGTCCATTAAAGCCGGCTCAATACTTCCTTCTCTTTGTCGCTTGGTAGTTTTCCTACCCATGATTCGACTACAGTGCCGCGTTGATCGATTATCAATAAAGTGGGAGTTGCGGCAACTCCTATCGACGCTAACGGAGCTTGTTTGATCTCGTCAACGGAGACGCCCAACTTTTCGAGGTAAACTTTTCCCTGCTCCTGAGTCTGTGGCAACACTGCAATAATATTAATCGAGTTCTTCTTGACCTTTTGCGCAACGATGGCTTTGTAAAACTCGGCGCTCTCCGTGCAATAGTGACAAGTGGTCGAAACAGCCAGGATCAGAGTCCGTGAATTCCGGCTCCAGTCGGTATTCGGCAACGAGATTGTTGTGCCCGGGGGTATTTGGAGATCTCTTTGCGCTTGAATAGCAGGCGGGTTCTCAATAGGCCTTGGCAAGAGAAATTTCTTTATTAGTACAATTCCTAATAATACCGATACCGCAATTATTGCGACGGAGGTTAGGTTTTCTAGAGTTTTTGACAGCTTTGAATCCATAGTGCTCTCTTCTAGCCATGGATCAACTCGAGTTTCGGATCGATGTCTCTTCTTGTTGCCTCTTCAGGTCAGCAATGCGGGTAGCCAATGCACCCAACGGTTCTGGGGTTGGGCGTGCAGAAGCAGACCTGCAGGTCAAAGACGTAATAGTTGTACTGATTGTTGCAGCAAACTTCGAGGTCATTTCCGGCTAAGCCCTGACATGATTGAAATGGATCGGTGTAATTCGAACCATCCAGACACTGGGCGCGTTCACCACACCAATTTGAAACGCAAATGTCGCCATAACCAACGCCATTCTGTGCACCCGGCCCACCCGATCCGCCGCCACAATTTGCATTCTGACAATAATTAAAGACTTCGGTGCAGTTCCCGGTGCACTCATAATACTCGTACTGACACAGTTCATCCGGATTCCCGTCACTGCGACACCAATCGTACTCGCCAGCGCAGCCGCTGTAACACGACTGGAAAGCCGTATAGCAGTTACTGCAAGCATCGGCTCGGACAGTTTGTTCAGGGCCCAGAAGACTGATGAAGGCTAAAGCGACCAAAAGGAAGCTCAGAAGAAGTATCTTTCGTTTCATCGCAGTTTCCCTCGAATCGAAAATTTTAATGGGGAAGACAAAGAAGTCTTCCCCATTGGAAAAACGTGGTTCGCTTTAGAAGTTCAAGCGAAGCACGAGCTGACCAACACGGCCGCCGGGATCGTTCGTGGTTGAAAGATCCTGATAGGCCGAAGTAATACGAGCAAAGCTCGAGTTGGTCAAATTGCCAAGCGCGTTCACGTCGTTGCCGGAAGCGCCGGGCTGGAAGTTGATGTTATTGAAAGCGTTCAGGAACTCTAAGCGCATTTCAAGGTTGATGTTCTCGCTGAATCGGATCTTCTTAGCCATCGCCAGGTCAAACCTGAAGAAAGATGGGCCATGAAGAACCATGTTGGCGAACCCGCACTGGCCGACATAGGCTTGAGCGCAATTAAAACCGGCGGGAGCGATGTATTTGCCTATCGGCGCCCCGGTGGTGTACTGCGGACCAGCAGTCGTCAGAGCGACGTTGAAGGCCTTGATGGTGTTGTCGCGGATGTCCTTCGGCAGGAGATAGACGAATCCGTCAGTATCTCTATAGACTCCCACAGCTCTTTGCAGGTCTTTGTAGGTCATCCCGATGAGTTGGAAGTTGCTGGAATTCTGAATTCCAGGTCCAATGCTGACCGGAGCGTTGAAGACAAACGGAATACCGCTTTGGATGCGGACATTACCGTTAAAGCCCCAGCCCCCGACCAACTTGTCGACGATTCCGTTGGCATCGCTCATGAACATCTTGCCTTTGCCGAACGGCAGTTCATAGATGAAGTTGGTTTTGAAGGCCTGGCGGATGTCGAACGGCGCAATGCCTTTCTTCAGCCAGAGATTGCGCAGGGTAGCCGGTTGATCAAACACCACCGAACTGCTGGCATAAGTGTTCGAAAGGGTTTTGCCAAACGTGTAGTTCGCCTGAATCAGGAAGCCCTTCGTCAAACGTCGACGGAATTCAAGGGTCAGCGCGTCATACCACGACTGAGCTCCATTGTTGACCACGAATGGGTCGCCCCGTTTGCCCGGGTTGGCTACGAACTGGTTGAGTGGGAACAGGCCCAAACCGGTACAGCCAGCGACCGTCGTTCCGGCGGTTCCCTGGTTGGTGGTCAGGCCAAAGCATGGCTGACCAAGTGCGGTCCGGCGATTGTCAAACACGGTGGAGGCTAAATTCTGCCCATACGTAAGCGGAGCATAATTGAGCGGGTTCATCGTGTTGGTATAAGCAGTAGCGCCCCAGTTCGGGTTGCTGTAGAGAGCATTGCACGAAATTATGCTGTTACAGTTTCCCGCACCGGAACCGGCAACGGCCTGGAAGTACCCGAAAGTGATCGGCAACGGCGACGTGCCGGTTCCTGGTCCCTGATAGCGGAATTGAACACCGCGCCCAGCTGCGATATTCGCCGCCAGGTTCTGCGCCGCCAGTTGCCATTCAGAGAAGACACCGTTTTCGACAATGTTGATCTCGTTGAGGTCGACTTGCCGCCACAGTTTATGGCCCCGGTTGCCGACATAGCGAACTTCAAAAACGTTGTCCTTCTTGAATTCTCGCTGAATGCCGAGCGACCATGATTCAACATAACCAATCTTGATGTTCGGATCAAAAGCATTTACCGCATCCGTAATCAGACCGGAGTTGGGATATGTGGGGGTCGCCGGGACGCAGCCAACAGGAAGGCCTGGGCTGGTGCAGTTCGTCGGCGCGGGGTTAAGGTTTTGCCGCAGGTAAGAGCCCACCGGCAGATTGCCGAGGGTCAGCGAGCGGCTGGCCGTAAGCGTACCACCGGGGTTCGCGCCCACAACTCCCTGAAACACGTTCGTGCCTTCGCGCACGGACGCCATTGAGAATCCGCCGCGGAGCACCGTTTCTCCGGATTCGCCCGTCAGCTTATGCAGGAAGCCCGCTGAGAAATTCGGACTCCAGGTGAAGCCAAAACTCGGCAGGAAGATACCTGTGTCGTTGTAGGCTTTGCTTCCTTTTGAGAACAGCGTGTATTGGGATCGGCTGCCGGCCAGGGTTCCGGGACGGAACAGGTTGCCTGTACCCGATTCACCAAACAATGCGTCGTAGCTGACGCCTGCATAAGTATCGTTATCAGCCTGAATGGCGGCTTGTCGTTCATAGCGCAATCCGAGAGTCAAGGTGACGTTCGGACGGAAACGCCAGCTGTCCTGTCCATAGGCGCCCCATTCAAGTGAATGAGCGCGACTGATGAGTGGACCGAGATAGGTGTACTGGTTATTGTCTTCGCTCAAGCGGGCGTTTCCAGTGAGTGCACTCAGACGGCCCGACAGCACTTGATAAAGACTGGCAGCGCCATTCTGTTGGGTCGCCGGAAGGAAACCAAACGCGTTGAATGGCAGCGAGTCGGCAGCCTGGCTGGGCACGAACGCCGCACTCGGAACGACGGTTTGCAGTTGTTGCCAGAAGGCGATGCGCGTGGCCGTCGCTCCAAAGTTAAACGAGTGATTGCCGTGAATCCAGCTGACGTTGTCCGAAAACTCGCGGACCGGGCTGTTACGTCGTTGCGGACCGGTGGTGACGGTCGCGGACGTGACGCCGGCCTGACCAATACCGAGGCTGAAGCCGCCCTGGTTGGCAAACTGCGAAGCACCGACTTCTCCGAAGAAGAGTGTAGTACCGCCAACGATCCCGTAACGTGCCTCATTAACGATGTTGTTGGAAATAGTCCACCTCCAGGCCGTCGAATTCGAGAAGCGAATCGAGGTCTGAGAACCATGATTTGGAAATCCGGGGAAGGCTGGGTCGACGCCGTTAAGGAAATCGACGACGCCGCCGAACACCTGGTAATTCCAGATATTTTCGATGTGATGTTTCTTCGTCACGTTGAAATCCAACCGAACAGTTGGGAAGCGGCGGAGTTGGCCGCCCTTGTTAACAAACGAAGTTTGTTCGAGATTCGGATCGCCACTGGCCCTTGGGCTGGGACTGGCACTCCGAATCGAGGTCAGCAAAGCGGCAATCGTCGGGTCGGCATTAGCGAACGCCCCGGGAATCGCTGCATTGGTGATGACCTGATAAACATTAAGGGAGCAGAGACGGCTTGCGCCTGTTCCCGTGCACGTGACAGTCCCTCTGCCGGGCGACGTCAAGGCAATGGTGCTGGGGTCGAATGAGCTGGAAAGGAATTGGTATACGCCGTTCTGGGCGTTGGTCGAAAGAACGGTTCTGGTACGCAGCGCGCTTTCCGGCAGTCGGTACTCTTCATAGTTGAAGAAGAAGAACGCCTTGTCTTTTCCGTTGAACAAGCCTGGAATCGAAATCGGTCCACCGATCTTGAATCCGGGTTGGTTCAGGATGATCGAGGTTCGCGCCGCGCGGCCGGTGACAGGATCCGGCGTCAGGTCACGATTGTTGAACCAGTAGTTGGCGTTCAATCCGGGGGTGCGGTAATACCAGTAGCCGCCACCGTGATATTGGTTGCCACCACCCTGGGTGACGAATTTGATTTGAAACGCGCCTTCGCCGGAGCTCTCCGCGCCGGGGTTCGAGGTCGAAGTAGTAACTTCGCTGATCGCGTCAGTTCGGGGGCGAATGTAAGTAAAGAAACCATCGTTGGACTTGAGCAGGTTGTCCTGAACGTTGATGCCATCGAGCGTGATGTTAAGCGCGCCCTTCGGCAGTCCGTTTACTGACGATTGGCGCGGACGGCCGACGGTGGTCGTGCCGGGCAGGGCCAGCACCAGGTCGAGCGCGTCGCGGGACGCCGTCGGAATGTCAGTGATTTGGCGACCGGTCAGAGTAGTTCCGATGGTTGCCGACTGGCTCTGAATAACTTCACCGCCGCCGACAATCGTAACCGTTTCCTGGGCGGTGCCGACCTCGAGCGTGACATTGACGGTTGCGGGCGTGCCGACGTCAACTTTCACATCCGTGACCTGCGTCTTTTTGAAGTTTTTCATTTCGATGGTGACGACGTAAAGGCCGGTCGGCACCGCGGGAATGTTGAAATTGCCACTGTCCGATGTAGTGGCGGTTTTCTGCTCTCCCGTTGATTTATTCTTAGCAGTAACTGAGGCGTTCGGGACGACGGCCCCCTGGGGGTCAGTCACTGTGCCTGCAATGGATCCGGTGGGTGACAATTGGCCGTAGGCCGGGAGGCCAAAGACGGCGACAGCCACCGAAACCAAGAGAAACTTGAACAACAGATTTTTCATTTGGAGCTCCTCCGAGAAATAATTGTTTGAACACAGCTAAAAATCAGCTGAACCGAGGTTGTAATTCCTAAAGGTACGCGAGTGCCAAGAAAAACAGCTTGGCTCTATTTATGAAAAACCGAGACAGAGGTGAAACTACCAGCGAGAGGCAAAATGCAAATAGTGGGCCAGCAACAGGTAGGACAACAAAGCCTGTTTTTTAGGCCTTAGGTCAGGGTTTGCCCCGATTCCAATGGAACAGGCTCTGAGTTTCTGAATATTATTTCAAATAATTGGATTCGGTGTTCGGCCCATCGACATCGGTGGAAACCCTCAGATTTAGCCAGAGGTGGCCGCTTAGTGGCCGTGGTTCTGGGAGCGTTTGTTCTGGCGGACCATCTGACGTACCTGTTCGGCGTCTTTGGCTTTCGGCGCGAGTTTCAGGTAGGTTTCGAACTCAGCCACGCCTTTTTCGCGCTCTCCTCGCTGGAGGTAGATTGCGCCCAGGAACCGGTGTGCGTCTTTCACGTCGTCTCCTCCCAACTCAATCGCGCGCGTCAGCTGAACTTCCGCGTCGGCAAAGCGACCCAGGTTGGCCAGGGCCTGGCCAAGATAGAGATGGCCATTTGCCGATTGATCTCTCTCCTTCAGAGCCGTCTGCAATTCGGTTACCGCCAAATTGAACTTGCCCATGACCGTGAGCAGGATGCCATGAGTAAGCAGAGGCGTGGCTGACTGAGGCGCCAGCTTCAACGCTTTGGCCAGGGCTTCGTCAGCCTTGTCCAGTTCGCCCAGCCGCAGGTACTGAACTCCCAATTCATTGAACGCGAGCATGAAATCGGGGTATTCCGAAATCGCCTGTTTCAACTGTTCGATGGCAGCCTTGTTGTTCCCGGCCTGAGCTAGTGCCTGGGCCTTTTCATAAAATGATCGAGCGCGCGGCGGCACGTTCGCAAACTCGGCATTTAGAACTCCGGTCCTGGTTTCAGTTCGTCCCTTCAAAGACAGCCGGACACTCAAAAAATAGTTCTGCGGCGCCATCCCACGTGGTTGGATAACCGTCACGCTTTGCGAGAAAGGTTCAAAATCTGGTTCCTTATCAATTACCACGATGTAGTCACCGGGAGGCACCTGACGAAAGACGAAGTTTCCGCTGTCGTCAGTCGTCGAGATTTGGTCTCCTCGCGTCATAGTTCGTAGCCGAATCGAAATGCGCCTCGTGATGCGCTGTCCGGTTGAGGAGACGATCATGCCACTGATTTGGTTGTTCCCCCCAAAACCTGTATCGGTTGTTGCCGACCCTGGAGGAATACCCTGGGCGGTTACTCGAACTACGAGAAAAAGCAAAAACAAAACTACCGATAATCCTGGTCCACTTACAATTCTCTTTAACATAATAACCACCTCAATCGGAGTATCGCTTAGTGCGTCTTTTGGGAATTCTTCGGACTGAGCATATCTCACTAATGGCGGCCAGTGAACATTCCTGGGATGACAATGAAAAGGGCGTTGCCGAAATCTCCGACAACGCCCAGAAAATGGATCGAACCTCGGAGGTAGATCCAGTAAGTCGGGCTAGAACCGCAGTTGCGCGATGATGTTCATCTGACGTGAACTACCACGCTGCAAAGTAACTCGACCGAACGACGTCGAATCAAAGTTAATAAAGTTCTGGCCGGCCGTGTTGGCGGCATTACTTGGAAAGACGAAATTGGGATGGTTCAGGACATTGATTGCCGTGCCCTTGATCTCGAACTTCACTGTTTCCGTAATTCGGAACCGCTTGGTAAGACTCAGGTCGAAGTTAAAGTAACTCGGGCCGTTGAGGCTGTTTACCGGGAAATTGCCGAACGTGCCCGGGGCCGGAGCAGTCATCAAGCCTGGTTTAAGTGTCGCCGCGGTAGCCTTGCCATTAACGATGGTTTGGTTAAGGAGATCCGGGTTAACGTAGAACAGGCCGGTTGACGTTTTGTAGATTCCAACGTTCTTCTTAAACTCTTCGAAAGTAATACCGGTGAGCTGCGCCCCGATGTTAGCCGTGCTGTTATTGAATGTTGACCGGCCTGAGCCCACGTACCATGGCGCGCCAGTCGCCCAGGTGACAATAGCTCCCATACTGAAGCCGCCCACGATTCGATCTACGACATCACTCGACCCGTTCAAGAACTGCTTACCCTTTCCGAACGGAAGATCGTAAATGCCGTTGGCGACAAATCGTTGGGTCTGGTCCTGGATCGAACGGCGATAATCCGCACGTGGATTGCGCAGTGTCAGGCGAGAGACCAGATCGCTCTGGTTGTTTCCCTGGGCATCGACTGCGTCACCCATTGCCTTGCTCCAGGTGTAGTCCGCCTGGAACTGCAATCCGTTCGAGAACCGGCGGCGAAGCTCGATCTCCATTGCGTTGTAGTTGGAGGTTGCGTCATTTTTCAGGATATTCACAAAAGCCGCATTTGGATTAGCCACGAAGAAATTTCCCGCCAATCCAAGCGCCGCGTTTTCGCGATTAGCCCTGTACGTTGAACTGAACGCCAACGTATTGGCAAAGGCGCCGACATTGTTATTGGTCAAGTTGGTAATGAATCCCGAGTTTGTATAGTCGCCTGCACGACCGGTAAAGAACTTGTCAAAGATCGGCAGAGCCGCACAACCAGCGCAACCCGGGGCGAAGCTTGTTCCACCGCGAGCGGTAAGGTTCCTTTGAGCGTTAAGGAATTCCTGCAGGAACCCATTCTCGAAGATGTTAACTTCGTTAATGTTCAAAGCACGCCATGCGTTGGGCGAATAGTTACCAACGTAACGGACCTCCAGCGCGGTGTTCTTAAAGATCTCGCGCTCGATACCGAAATTCCATTGGTGCACAAAGGCGGCACGAAGGTTCGGATCGGCCGTCCACAGACCGCTGGCAGTATTCGTCAGGAAATTCTCTCGATCAGAGATCGGGATTTTGAATGCCGGAAAGTTCAAAGGCACGCCGGCGGCAGTCAGCTGGCCAACAAGTTGATTCGTACCGCCGCCCAGCGGCGACGTGTTAGCCGTCTGGATCAGGCCAGGATTGGTGTTCCCGGTTCCCAGAAGGTTAGTGAAGGTCGTGACTCCGTCATGAAGAAAGCTCATCGCGTATCCGGCTCGGATAGAGCTGGTGCCTTCATCGCCAAACAAACTGTGGAAGAGTCCCGACTTAAAGGAAGGCGAGTAGGCAAAACCGACAGACGGCGCGAAGTTGTTCCAGTCATTCTTGTAAAGGCCGATGCCGGTATCGCCGCTGACGAATACCAGTGATGCGAACGGCTGCGTCTGACTGCCCGGAGCTGCGGTCGGTTTAAACAGATTGCCCACTCCCGAAATGCCCCAGATAGAATCAAAGTTTGCTGGCTGAATGGCCAGTCCGTTCGGAACGGTCGGAACACCCATGTAGTCCCAACGCACGCCATAACTTAGGGTAAAGTTACTCTTCATACGCCACTGATCCTGGGCGAAGAGCGCCAGATCTTTTCCCTGTACCTGTCGTAATCGCGTGTACCCAGGCACAAAACCGGAGGTCGGACTTTGGACATTTAAGGTTTGGGCAGCGCTCCCCAAAAGGCCGGTGATCGCGCCGTAGACTGTATTAGCAGCAGTCAAGTTTGCGGCGGAGGCTCCTGGCAGATTGTTGGCTATCGTCAAGTTGGTGTTGTTGGCCGTGTTCGCCGCGATTGGACCAATCTGGTTCAATTGGACGATACCGGCGTCGTTCCGGCTGATGCCCAGGACATTCTGCCAGTCCATGCCAAACTTGTACGCGTGATTACCCTTAATCCAACTCAGGTTATCGGTTACCTGGTGGACGATGGTGTTTCGCGGCTGAGGCAGAAACGTGTTGTCATAGTTGGTGAGCACGCCCGGCAGCGATATGAATGGAACGAGCTGTTCCTGGTCGCGGTTGAAATCTACCGGGGCCCATTGGCGGCCGTAGCGTAATACGTTGGTCACATTGCTTCCAAATGTTGACACCAACGCGGGCGTGACCAGGTTTCGGGTTGACGCCTGAAACCCATTTACGCCGCCCGGAAATGGTGCTTCCAGTCCGTTGGTGGTGACATCGGGGAACGTTCGGGTAATGACTCGGCTGAAAACAAATTCAACTTTATGCGAGCCCAGGTCCCTGTCCTTAAATATCTGGTGGTCATACCGGAAAACGTACTTGTCGTTCGAGGTAAGTTGTTCGGCATTGAATGTGAAGCAACTAATATTGAAACCATCGCCGCCACACCCTGAATCATTGTTGGGAAGAGGTATCTGGTTTATGTGCGCCGTCATGAGCGGATTCAGCGTATGGAATGGAACCTGAGTTTGAGTCAGAAGATTGACCGTCCGATTGACACCGCCGGCGGTGTAAGTGAATAAGCCGTTCCGAGCTGACTGAGTCAGGACGGTGCGGTTACGCGAACGCGAATCACTCTGAACAAATCTTTCATATGAGAAGAAGAAGAACGCTCTGTCCTTCCCGCTGTAAACGCCGCGGCCACCTTCGCCAAAGCGAGGGAAGTACATCGGTCCGCCAATGTCAAAACCATCGTAATGCTGGCGCAGGATCGGCTTGGCCGTGCCATTGGCGTTGTTGAACCAGTTGTTGCCGTCAGTCCAACTATTAATAATCTGAAGGAAGGCTCCGCCATGGTATTCGTTGGTACCACCCTTGGTGACCAGGTTTACCTGTGCGACGCCGCGTCCGGAGTCCGCTCCGGCCGTGCTGGTAGTAATACTGAATTCAGAAGTGGAGTTCAGCGAAGGAGTAGTAATCGCAAAGAACGAACTCGTTTTCACGAAGTTGTCCATTGCGTTAATACCATCCTGGGTGAGATTGACTGCCGTTTGCCGAAGACCGCTGACGGACGCGCCTCGTACGTCGGTTCCGACTACCGCGATACCCGCTTGCAATCCAGCAAGATCAACCGGGTTTCGACCGACCAGCGGAAGATCGACCACCTGCCGGGTGTTGATAATATTGGTAACGCTTGGGTTGGTGGTATTGATTACTTCCTGGGCGGCTGTGACTGTGACTGTTTCACTCGCCGCGCCTACCTCTAACGGTATGGTCACTTCGGATACCGTCGTAACCGAGATGATGATGTCGCGGGACACTGCCTTCTTAAAACCTTTTGCATCGACGGTAATATTGTATTTGCCGGGCTGAAGAGTCGTGAAATCGAATCTTCCTTCCGTGTTGGATGTCGTGCTGCGCTCGGCGCCCGTTTGGGGGTTAACCAGCGTCAGAGTGGCGCCGGCCACAACTGCACCGCTGGGATCGGTAACTGTGCCGGTCAGACTGCCCGTCGTCGTTTGACTGAAGGCAGTGACAGCGAAAAGGCAAGTCAAAAGTACTGCAAGACCTATCGGCTTGATGCTTCTGCTAAACAAGATCGAGAAACTGCTAAATCTCTTCATGGGTGGCTTTCCTCCAACTAGGGTTTTCGAGACGCTTCAGCAAGGACTACTAGAAAAAGTGAATTCGCGATGGCCTAAGGATTTTCTGGCATCGCCGTCAATTCTTCGTACCGTGGGAAAACTTCATGGAGCAATTGATGTGCCGCCAGGATTGGAAAAAATCCGTAAAATTACTGACGAAAATCGAATGTTGAACCAGGGACCATTGGATATTTCGGATAGTTATTCAAATGTCTGAATTCTCGCGAGGGCCTGGTAAGTCTAAGCTGGCATCTTTCTTGTTTTGAGTTTGGGCTTATTGCAGGAAATTTCGGGTGCCTCCTGGTTTTCGCTCGAAACCCCTGGCTTCAGGCGACACACGATCGTTCACTTCGCAAACTCGAAACATCTTTGGTTGGATCGAGCCTGATTACTGAGCTCCAAAGAGCCTGGTCCGAGAAATTGATCTCTTTTCCCACTTGTGACACGATTGCAATGCTCCCCTGAAAATGTACAAACAGCCGAATTTTTGACGCCCGGGAGTTCTTAAGATGAAAAGAATTGCTGCTATCCTTATCTCTACTGTACTTCTTGTTTCCAGCTTAGCTGCGCAGACGCCACAGAAACCTGAGCCATCGATTGCGCCGGAGGACATCATTCGGATCTCCAGCTCGTTGGTGCAAACTGATGTGGTGATCGTGGACAAAGACGAGCATGTAATTCCCGATATCAAACTCAGCGAAATCAAAGTCAGCGACAATGGCAAGCGCCAGGATGTGAAGTTCCTTGAGTTCGTTGCGCCGGACGCTGCGCCTCGCCTCGAGGGCAATTTGTCGATCGCCGGCCAGACCGTCGAGAGTGATGCTGCACGAAACGTGAGCTCCGGAGATCTGCGGCGCGTTTTTGCTTTCGTCGTTGACGATTTAACTATTCCGTATGAAGACCTTCCCAACGTGCGCAAGCTGCTGACTGATTTTGTCGACAATCAGATGGGCGAGGGCGATCTGGTCGCGATCGTGCGCGTTTATGGGGGCAGCGGACTACTGCAACAGTTTACTTCCGACAAGCGTTTGCTGCGGCGAGCAATCTCACTGATCACACCGCAGGTAAACACTTACTCTGCGTTCGATAACCTACCCACCGAAGAAAGGATCCGACAGCAACTCACGAACATGAGTTCAGGATACGTGCCTGACAGTGGCCGTTCGGTAGATTCGATCATGGCCGCCAACTCGAACATCGACTCATCAAACGAGGGAACCACACGCGGCTTTCGGGTGCTGTCCACTCTGGTAACAGCGACGGAAATTACGAACGCGATGAAGTCGCTCCCCGGTCGAAAGAGTCTGGTGCTGGTTTCGGGTGGCTTGCCGTTGGCGGAAACGACACAAGGACAAGTGATGATCGGTGGCGGAACTCAACGGGGAGTTCGGGAACCTGCAGCGCCGATCAATATCACCGAAACACGTTCATATATTACCGGAGTGAGTTACGTCCTGAGGCAATTGGTCGATCGCGCGAGTCGTGCGGGTGTAGTCATCAACACGATGGACATACGCGGAATGCAAGCGAGCCGTGGAGTCTCGAAGTTTACCGATCCGGGAAATGAAGCGCGCAGCGGGTTGATGGGCGATATGGAAGGCGGTGGCAACAGCTTTGGCCGCGCACCGAACATGGCCCAGTTCGATAATCTGGCGATGGACACACTGACAGCCCATCAGGGCCTCGAGGCGCTCGCCCTGGCGACCGGTGGTATTTCAGTAATGAACACAAACAACTTCAAGGAAGGCCTCGACCGGATTCTTGCGCGCAGCAGCTATTACATGCTGGCTTATACTCCGACCGAACCGTTCGACAGCAAGTTTCACAAGATTGAGGTTAAGGTGACGCGCCCCGGCGCGCGCGTGTACGCGCGCCAGGGCTACGTGGCCACCGCTGACACGGCGGCCCGCGCGACCGAAACGCGCGAGGACGCAATCGTGCGCGCCGCGATGTCGCCCCTGGCCAAGCGCGAGGTCGATCTGGCGGCCCGTCTCCAGTACAGGTTTCTGCCCGACACCCGCGCGCAAATAGACATCAACCTGCTGGTCAACGCGAACCAGCTGACGTTCAAGCCAGGCGCGAATAATAATTACGAAGCTGATTTCGATGTCGTCGGATTTGTTTTGAATAATCTCGGCAAGACGCAGGGGGGATTCAGTCAGACCATTCACACCAGCCTTTCCGAGAAGGATTACCAACGCGCTCTGAACACCGGGATCAGCTATACCGCACATGCGGAGCTGCCCGCCGGAACTTATCAACTACGCGCCGTAGTGCGCGACAGCTCCAGTGGCAAAATCGGTTCGGTCTCGCAATATGTCGAAGTCACCGATCTCGCCAAGAAGCGTCTGACCGCCAGCAGTCTTTTCCTATACGCGGTAAACGTGCAACCTAACAGCAAGCCCGAGCCGATGAATGCGCTGCGCCAGCTTCCTCGTGCGGACGACTTGCGGTACGCCGCAATCATTTACAACCCCAAACTTGCGGACGGCAAGACCCAGCTAAAATCCCAGACGATCATCAGTCGCGATGGAAAAATTGTGTATCAGGAAGCCGAAGCGCCGATCACCACAGCGGTCCAGGACAATCAGGTAATGAAGGTGGGCCAATTGGGATTACAAAAGGCGCAGCCCGGTCATTACATGTTGACGCTGGTCGTAACCGATGCCAACGCTGACAAGCAGTCGCGGACAATTATTCGTAATGTCGATTTTATGCTGGCGCCGTAAGACGTTCGTACTTGCGGATGTTGTAACGCAAACTGTTGGTTTGCGCGCGCGTTGATGCTGTTCACTCATCGCAAACTAACAGTTTGCGTTACAAACTACTGCAGTTGATTTTCATTTCAAATCGGCAAGCATCTTCTTAACCAGTGGCGCGTTTGATCCGGACGGATCATCCTGCAAGTATCGCTGCAGAGAACTTATTGCGCTCTGCTTGTCGCCGCGGTTCACATAAAGCCTGGCCAGGTAAACCAGAGCGACGGAAAAAGGACGGCCGCCAAGATCGTAGGCTGACTTCAACTCACGTTCACCGCGAGCATCGTCCTTGATACCAGCCGCGGTCATCCCTGCATAGAGATGCGCCGCCGGCGATGACGGTTCGATTGAAAGCGCCTTGTCCAAAGCGGTCAATGCTTGCTTAAACTCGTGCTTGCGCACCAGCACAATGCCGAGGTTCAGTTCCGGATTGAAAGAGTTCGGATCGATCCTGGTCGCGGTCCGCAATGGCTCCAGCGCTTCGTCGAGCCGGCCAAGGTCGAGCAATTGCGCACCCAAATCGTTTAGGGCCATCAGGTATTCCGGATAGATGGTGATGGCTCTGCGCAGCGCCGCGATCGATTCCTCGGCTTTGCCTTCACGGGTGGCGCGAGCCGCGTTCTCGAATTCGCGCTTTGCCGCAGCCGGCACTTTTTGATCGAGCATTGCCACCGAAACTGTCTTGTCACTGCGTACCTCCCGGTTGGCGGTTCTGGCTCTTAAAGTAATAGTGACAAAGTTGGGAGTATTCGTGCGGACGGTAACCGTCTCGGACGTGATCTCGAATCGATCACGGCTGCGATCAGCTTCCACCTCGAGCGTATATTCGCCGGCGGCGACGTGTTGCAATTCAAACCGGCCGGAGTTGTCAGTGTAGGTAAGGTCCTTATCGCCCCGGAGCACTTTGAGCGTTACTTTCACCGGCTCGGATAAAGACGATCCATCCGGCATCACGACCACACCTCTGATGATTGCGTCTCCGCTCGAGGTTTGATCTGTTCGCGCGGGTTTCCGAATTTGAGCTTTGGCGCAGGAAAAACAGAGGGAGATGAGCAGCAGAGCTAGCAGGCGACTCTTCACTTTATTAGAAAGAAAATCGGGAGAGCCGAACGGCTCTCCCGATTTGGTTAGGGTGGATTAGTTAGAACACCAGGCGAATGCCGAATTGAAGAACGCGGCGCGCCTTTTCGATGTCCGAGTTTTGCGCAAAGGACGAAAGCGGAATGCCGGCGTCCTCAACGAAGAAGTCAGGCAGATAGCCGGCGCCATTCACACCATAGCCGGGATTTGGGTGATTCAAGAAATTGTAAGCCTCGGCTCGGAGTTCGAGCTGGAGCCGCTCTTTCAACTTGATTTTCTTGAACAGACCCAGGTTGAGTTGGTTAAGCTTCGGCCCGACCAGCGAATTGCGCGTGGCATTGCCGAACGGCGTACCGAAGACCGAGGCCGCGCCGGGCATGTTCGCCACAAAGTGAACCTGATCCGCCGTGACGGGAACGAAATTTCCGTTCAGGTTGATTTCGTTGAACGAGTAGAAGCCGCGCGGATTAGTCAACGGGGCGTCGAAGATCAGAAACGCATCGATCTGGCTGATGCCTACCAATCGGGGATCGGCGTTCGGGTTGGTTACGAACGGACGCTCGCCCGAAGTCAGGTAAGTGTTGCCGAGACCTATGACGTTGGAGTTGAAGAACTGTCCGGGCGTGTACGGCTCACCGCTGACGAGCACATATACGCCATTCAGTTGCCAACCACCCAGCAGATGACCGACAACCCCTTTTTGCTCCTTGTACCAGGGCGTCTCCCAGATGAAGTTCGCCGAAAACGCATGACGGCGATCGATCTGAGACAGGGCGCGCTCGCATCCATTAATGCAGAACGGATTTTGCGCGTTGGCTGAAGCTATGTCGAACGCGAAGATTTCGCTTGCGTCGTCAATGGTCTTGCTCCAGGTGTAAGCAGCGCCGACGGACAATGAGTCGTTCATCAGGCGTGCGTTATAACGGGTCTGCAGACCGTGGTAGTACGAGTTAGCAGTGTTCGCGCGCGTGGTAATACCAGCCTGTCGTTTGATGCGGCCGTTGCACGTACTCTCGTTAACAAACGGAGTTGCCGGATTGTCCGTGCAAACCTGCGGCACTACGCCCGCGGGCAGGAACTGCCGGAAGTTCGGCAGGTTGATTCCCGTACCAAACCAATTTGGCAGACCGTTATACAGCGGTCCGACAAAGAAGTTGTCGTTGACGTTTTGGAACAGGCCGACTCCGCGGGTACCTACGTATCGGGCTTCCGCAACCTGGTTACGACCGAACTGGTGCTGGACGCCCAGCGACCACTGCTCGGAATAAGGTGAGTGGAAGTCCGGAGCCACGGTCGTCTGCGACAGGAACAGCGGATTGAGTTGGCCCAGAGGCAGCACTCCCGAAGTCGTAGCGTTCGCCCTGATGACGTCGCCAAACGGATTGGCCGGCAAAGGCAGTGGCGACGTCGTGGTTGACGCCAACGCATTGGCATTTGAAAGCGCAATCGCGGCTGAGAACGGCGCGCCATTCTGCACGTTCAGCAGGATGTTATAAAACGCCGCTTCGTACGCGATCGAGAATCCGCCGCGAATGACGGTATCGTCAGTCCCCACGAGTTTATTCAGGAATCCGTGTTCAAATTTCGGCGACCATGCAAAGCCGAAACGCGGAGCAAAATTGTTCTTGTCCGCGCGAATCTCGGGCACGGTGCGGACGCTGAGCGGCAGCGTGGGATCATAGAAGCGGGCCGCACTGCTTTCGCGCGCCACGCTAACCTCGTGCAGTTTGTTGATGGGCTGACCCGTGTACTCGTAGCGCAAGCCCAGGTTTAGTGTGAAATTCGGCCGAAGCTTGAAGTCATCCTGGATGAAGTAATACTGGTCATCCTCAGTAAAGGCGAGCGTCGGATCGCCACTCGTCAGCGAGATGCCCGAAGGCGCATTGTTAAGCAAGCGAGTGACTGAGCTATAGGCGAAAGCGCCATTGAAGTTTGGCAGAAACGGAACTACCTCATTCAAATGCTTGTACTCGGCTCCGAAAATGAAAGAGTGCTTGCCGCGCGCCCACGTCAGGTTATCGGCAAATTGATAGACCTTACCGACGCGTCCCTGCGGCAGGTTGGTGGCGGGGCCAATCGTCTGCAGAGCTGACGAGGTCTTGGTTAAGCCCAGCACGCCACCGAACGCGACGTTCGCCAGCGCCGAACCAATCTGCAACGGAGCGGGGACGCAGCCCGGCGTCCTGGCATCGCAACCGCCACCGAACTCTACGCCAATCTTTTGATAGTAGGCTTTGAACTCGTTGACCATGGAACTGGACAACTGTCGGGTCCAACTACCGCCAAAGTTCTTGCTGCCTGCGGGAAGATCGCCGGAAAAACCATTCGAGCTAGCCAGCGTGTTGGTGAAAATCTGGGTCTGGTGCAGGTAACGAACGGTAAAGTTGTCGTTATTCGTGGGCTTCACATCAAAGCGGAAGTCCCAATAGTTTTCCGTGAACGGGATCGCCACATCGCGCTGCGGGTTCGCCGCCTGGAACAGGGTGCCATTGAGATTGATGACGTCAAACGGTCCGCCGATTTGGAACGGTCCCTGATCGCCGGGCCGGGCCGTGGTACTGATGCGAGTGGCCGCCGGCAAAGCCGGGTTGATAAACACCGTGCGTGCCCCCGTCAGGTCCGAGCGCGGGACCGCGCCAGGAATGGCAAAGGTGCTGTAATTGGTAATTGCCTGAATTGCGGTGTTGCCGGGAAATGTCGCCAGCAAGCGCGGAAACTCAGTCGGAACAAACGCGAGCGACGTGCTGCGCAAAGTAGTCGTCGCCGGGTTGCGAATGCCCTGATAGTCAAAGTGGAAGAAGGCTTTGTTCGTGCCTTTCCAAATACCCTTGCCGCCCTCACCGGGCTTCGGCAGGTAGACGGGCCCGCCAAGCTGGCCGCCGAATACGTTATAGAGGCTGGGCAGCGGCTCAGTTTGACCGCCGGCCCGTTCAAAGTTATCCAGCGTATCCAGGACCTTGCGGTCGCGATGGTGTTCAAACAAAGAACCGTGAAAATCGTTGGTCCCCGCCTTGGTAACGAGGTTGATGATCGCGCCCTGATTGCGACCATACTGGGCAGAGAAGTTGTTTGTGATGACCTGGTATTCCTGAAGCGAATCCTGTGCGTCCACAAAGAGCGCGGGTCCGGCAACGCTTAGGTCGTTGTTGTCGGAACCATCAATTTGAAAGTTATTTGAGCGAGCGCGGTTGCCGTTGACCGACAAACCGGTGCCGTTGGTGTTAACGCCACCGCTGTTGTTGGGAATAACGCCCGGCGCCAACAGGGCCAGCGTATCCAAACCTGCGCCAGCGGCGTTCGACGGCAGGTCAGCAATCCTGCGAGTTTCAATGGTGGTGGAAAGTTGTGACTGATCGCGCTGAACAATCTCTTCCGTACTACCTGTGATCGTCACCGTCTCGGTCACTTGACCGGCTTCCATTTTCGCATCCAATGAATTAACGATGCCAAGTCTGACGGTTACGGCTTTATTGAGTGAGCGCTTAAAACCGGTCGCCTCGATTGTCACTGTGTAAGTGCCGGGAGCGAGTTTGGTGAACTCGAATATTCCATCCCCAGACGTTTGTTTGGTCTGGGAAGCGCCGGTCGCATCATTTGTAACAATCACTGTGGCTCCGGGAACGACAGCGCCGTTTACGTCGGTCACGGTGCCTCGCAAGCTGCCGGTGGTCTCCTGTGCTGATGCCGTTACAGCGGCAAACATCAGGCAAACCGAAATTAAAAATAAGCTGGCTATGGAGACTGCTAAGTCCCTCGCCTTGTTATGCCTGTGCATTACGTGGGTCTCCTTCTTGTTACTTGGGTTAGTCAAAATATATAAGGGGCCTTCGGGGTTAATAAATGGCCTTGGGGGAGACATCTGGAATTTACGTGAGGGTTAAAGCGCAACCATTGTGCCAGAGCTAAATATCCCGTTCTGCAAGGAGTTTCCCGATTACCCTTAAGGTTTAGACATTGCGACTTTTTCTTTTTTCGGATTTCGATCCGAATTTTTAAATTTCACTGGAGATGAAGCCGATCGCCTAAATCCTTGCGAATGTTCAAATTCTTGACTTAACTACCAGGAATTCGAACTGCAATTCTTTACCCCTGAGCACGGTGCTGAGGTAAAACTCCCAGAACTTTCGCGTGAAGCGGAAGGCCGGCCAGCGCTGGTCAAGGTTGACCAAAAACTCGACGCCGGTTGCCCGCCAAAGATTCGCCAGTGAGACGTAGGTGCGAACGGGCCGTAGCCTTACTTCCGTGTAGAAGGGAAAGAGTTGCCGGTCCTCAATAAAGCAATTGAATGAATAGCTGTTGAAATGATTTCGATGAGTAGGGTCGGTGGCCCAATCGGGATTTGAATAGTGCGGTGTCGTGATCGTAATTCGCCCGCCGGGTCTGGTGATGCGATGCAACTCAGCGATGAAAGACATCACATCAGGAACATGCTCGGCGACGTGTCGGCAGACGATGTGGTCAAAATCGTTGTCCGGAAACGGATAGGGAATCGACCCCAGATCGTGAATCACATCAGCGTGAGTTTTGGGGTTGGCATCGATGCCGATTGCGCCAGGAGTTTTGTTCCAACCACATCCGACATCGAGGATCCTGCGAGTCAGGTTTACTTTGTCGTCGGCGTTGGTCATGCGCAGCGGTCAGTTGGTAGTGTCGAATTTGCGTGACTTTTACGTAGCCCAGGCGTTTACGCCTGGGAATGAAAGGCGGTAGTTTCAAAAGCCCCTTTAATGGGGCTTTAATAGCGCCCGCTGTTTCTCGCCCCGGCGTGAACGCCGGCGCTAGAGAAAAAAATAACGATGAAATCAGGTCACGACCAGTCAGTTCTTCTTGTTGGCTTTGATGTAGTCTTCCAACTTCTGCCGTTCGGGATAGTTTGGCTTCTTCTTGAGAAACTGCTCATATTCGAGAACTGCTTTCTCTTTAGATCCGCTGGCATCGTAAATCCAGGCCAGTCGCAGATGAGCTTCCGGATAACCCAGCCTGGCCGCCGAATTCAGAAAGGGAATCGCCTGGGACGTCTGGTTCATTTGCACGTAGGCATCGCCGAGAAGCAGATTCGCTTCTCCCGAATCCGTCTGCAATCCAACCAGTTTTGTTAGAAGCTCGATCGCCTCCGCAAATTTCTTCTGTCTCAATCTCAACCTGCCAAAATCGAGCAGCGCCGGCGCGAAGGTTGGCTTTGCGGACAGAGCGCTAAGATATGCCTGCTCTGCTTCATCAAACTTTCCTTTGCTTGCCAGGAGCGTTCCCAGAATCGCCTGCGCCTGATAGTCAGCTTTGTCGTTAGCCACCATCTGCGCAAGCAAAGAGATCGCCTGATCGTAGTCTTTTTGGGCGACCGCGTCCTCTGCGTTTTTAAAAAGACGCTTGTTCGCCGCGGTGCGTTCACGGGCGTCGGCAGCCGAAACCGTCGTAGCCTTCGTCGTCTCTCCTGGCGGCTGCCAGTCGACCACAATGTCCTGCTGAAGTCCGTATGGGGCATGAAGCGAGGACAAAAATATTCGCGTTCGCGATACTTCGTGCTGGTCGATTTCGACGGCCAACTCATACTCACCTGGCACCAAATCGGAAAAACGGTAAGTGCCGCCATTCATGATCTTTTGCCTTGCGAGTTCGGGACCGGTCGTGAGCGCGATTTCTTTACCCGCCGGCTGGAAGAGGATCAGGGTTGCCTGAAGAGGCTTGGTGTGCTCGCTGGTCCCTTTGACTCTGATCTTGACGTCACCGTATAAGGCCAGATTGTCCTTTTGCGCCAGGCCGCAGACACTGGCTATTAGAATCACAAAGCAAACCCCAGTGAATCGAAAAGATTGAGGAATCATAAATGGCACCGCCGGTTAAAGCCGATCAAGTCAATTGGGCGTCCCTTCGATTGTAGAGACAAGGTCCTGGAAATCACACGCGTGGAGGGGAACATCAAATTTCTCGCGCAGCGCTTCGAATCGCATCCCATCGAGCATGATCGCCTCGTCACTCTTCAATGCGACTTTTGGAATGATGACAAAGTCGCCTGAGACCTCACCACGAGCCGCCAGGAAATCACCGCCGGTTAACAAACCTGCAACGCTGACGTCGCCGCCAAAATATTCATTCTGGACGGCGACAACTTTTAGTCGCGTACCGAAGCGTTGATTCACACGATCAATTAGTTGTTCGAGCACCGGAGCGAACAGAGTGCCCGTCATGATCGTGCCGAACACCGCCCTGCCTGACGGTCGGGCTGCTGACACGTTGGGGCGATTAAGCCGGCGCAGCAGAGATTGGAATTGATTTGTGAAACTGCGAACCATTCCGATGCCGTCTTCAATCTGCGGATAGTCTCCGTAATGTTTTCGCGACGGAACGCTGCGCCCCGCTTTCAAATAAATCTCGTCGCCAAGAAAAGCGAACGTGGTTCCGAGTTGCGCTCTTAAATCTTTCTGGATCTCCGAAACCTGTTTGATCGTCTCGCGACAGAATTCCGGCGTTACCGGCGTCAATCTCGGATCGTTCAAATATCGCGTCAGACCCAGCGGGACAATCGCGACGCTGCTCACGCCCGGGTGCATTCCGGCAAGATCGTAAATTGTTCGCCGCAGGATCTCGCCGTCATTGATCGTTGGGCAGAGCACCACCTGCGCGTGAATCTCGATGCCTGCGTCGAGCATCTGACGCATCTTCCCGCTGATGTCGGCGCGATCTTTTTCAATACCTAAGAGATAAGAACGCACGTCGAGGTCAGTCGCGTGGACCGAAACGTATTGCGGCGACAGGCGCTGCTCGAGGACGCGCCGCATTTCGTCTTCAGTGATTGAAGTGAGCGTTGTGTAATTGCCGTAGAGAAACGAAAGCCGCACATCTTCATCACGCACGAACAGAGATGGCCGCGCGGTTTCAGGATTGCCTTTGCAAAAACAGAAGAGACATTCGTTGGCGCACTGGCGCGGAACTATTTGTTCAAACCCGAGGCCCAGGTCCTCCGACTCGTCCCGCTCGATGTTAAGTTCCCAATCTTCGCCGCCGGTTTTTCGAACATCGATAACGAGGTCAGTTTCTCCCGCCGTCTGAAAACGAAAATCGAGATAGTCGCGCACGACGCGGCCGTTCACGCGCATGATTCGATCGCCCGGCTCGAGCTCGAGCTCGGCTCCGATCGAACCGGTGGTCACCTCGGTGATCGAAACACCTCGGCGCCGGATCTGCGTGACGGCTGGTGTGACAGCGAATTCGTACATGAGTTAAAGACGATAGACCGCGATCTGTCTAACGGTGCAAAAGAGAAAGTATAGCAAAGGGCCGCGCTTTTGCAGATTTGCGGGTGTGGCTTGATTGCTACGGAAACTACCGCCATTCATTCCCCAGGCGTAAACGCCTGGGCTACGGAAAAGGCAATCAAAAGGAGGGCACTACTGGATTTGGGGCTGCGTTGACAACCGGAAACGCACGTCCTAATCTCGTTCTTACAAAGTGAATCGACGAATTGCGATGCGTAATCCGAACCTCGACGCGCCTCAATCGCTTTCACGTCAAGGGCCGCATGAGTCAAGTAGCAACCATCGAGAACGAAGCCGCCGCTTCGACTAAGTGTGTTCTCCTGGTCGAAGACGATCGTTCGGTGCGCCGTTATCTCGAGGTCACTTTGCAACGCGCCGGCTACAAAGTGATAACCGCGGCGGATGGGCTGGAAGCAATGAAGCTGGCGCTCTCGTCTTCAATTGACGCAGTTATTACCGACGCGATCATGCCGAACCTGAGCGGGCAGCAACTAGCGCGCTTCCTCCGCCAAAACCCCAAACTCGCCAACATTCCGATAGTCCTTTTGACGGGACAACAGAACAAAGAGGCGGCGACAGCGAGCGATGAATCGATCGATGCTTTTTTGATTAAGCCGGTGAAGGCCGATGAACTGGCGAACTGCCTGACGAGTCTGCTACAAGCGAAAGATTAACAGGTACGCACGCCGCTGGCGTGCTCATGCGACGGCACTCCTGAGGATTACCATCCTCTGCTACGAGAGCAACTGATCCAGAGGCGTGTACTCACGTCCCTGTGAAGTTGCCACGGCCTGGTAAGTCAATTTACCGGCGTATGTGTTTACCCCGGCCGCGAGATCCTTGTCGCGCTCGACGGCAGCCTTGAATCCGAAATTCGCCAGCTTCAACGCGTACGGTAAAGTTGCGTTCGTCAGCGCGAACGTCGATGTGCGCGGCACCGCGCCCGGCATGTTTGCCACGCAATAATGCAGAACGCCTTCGACGTAGTAGGTTGGATCGGAATGCGTCGTCGGATGAGTAGTCTCGACGCAGCCGCCTTGATCGACGGCGACGTCAACGATCACGGCTCCGTCGGCAACGTCTTTGAGCATGTTACGTGTCACGAGTCGCGGGGCCGCGGCGCCCGGAACCAAAACCGCGCCAATGATCAGATCAGCAGTGGTGAGCGCGTCATGAATCATGTAAGCGCTTGAAGCCAGCGTCGAAATCTTCGAAAGAAAAATATCGTCCAACTCACGCAATCGATCGAGATTGTTGTCGATGATCGTCACGTGCGCGCCCATACCTACGGCAATCTTCGCAGCGTTCGTTCCGACCACTCCGCCGCCGATGATCACTACGCGCGCGGCGGGCACGCCAGGCACGCCGCCCAAAAGGATGCCGCGACCGCCGCTCATCTTTTCCAGATAATGCGCGCCAACCTGAATCGCCATGCGGCCGGCAACTTCTGACATGGGTGTCAGCAGCGGCAAGGTGCCGCGCCGATCGGTGATCGTTTCGTAAGCAACGCCGGTCACTTTTCCTTTCAGTAACTGTTCAGTCAATTCATTGTCCGGCGCCAGATGAAGATAGGTGAAGAGCAGTTGACCCTCGCGCATGCGCGGGTATTCCGGCGCGATGGGTTCCTTCACCTTCACGATCATTTCGCCTTCCGCCCACACGTCATCGGCAGAGTTGATGATCGTGGCTCCGGCGCGCTGGTAGAGTTCGTCTTCAAAGCCTGATCCTTCGCCGGCATTCTTTTCCACCAGCACCTTGTGACTCGCATCGGTGAGCGCGCGTACGCCGGCCGGCGTCAGGCCGACGCGATATTCGTTGTCTTTGATTTCCTTCGGAAGTCCTATGATCACAGTGTCTGCTCCAAAAAAGGTTTTCGAATACTAAGGCTTTGGTGTAGCGCTTGACTTGGGTGTAGTGCCAGGTTTTGGTGATGGTTGTGGCGGCGGTGCGATCTTCAGACTATTTCGAATCAGGTCCCAGACTGGCGCCGCCTTCGTGATGTCGCTTTCCCCGCCGAGGATCGATAAATTAACCATTCGATCAGAAAGAATCAGGTAGTAAGAGTCCAGTCCGCCCGGTTGACGATCCATTACCACTCGCAAACGCGTGCCGTCAGCATTGGCGCCGGCGATCGTTGTGGTAATTGCCGAGCGCTTTGGCTGCAAGCCCTGCTGTTCAAATTGCGTCGCAAAACCGTCGACGTATTGATCCTGAAAAAGCTTCCTGGCAGCCGCTTCTTTTTCCGGCGTCTTCAACCACTCGCGCGGCGATCTCACACGGAGCACCAGGTCGCCTCGCGTCAGCTCAAGGAATTGCATCTGTCCCGTGCTTTGGTCGCTCAGCTGCCAATTCGCCGGATAGTCAAAAGACAATCCGTCCTTCTCATAGTGCTTGACGTTTGGATCCTGGGCGAGCGCGCTGCAGATTAGCAGCGACAAGGCCAGACAGGCGACTAACGATTGAGTGAGCTTCATTGTTCCTCCTCCGCTTGAGCGCTCAAACTTTAATTTGTTTTGAGTCACGCGGCAACCCGAGAACTGGAGCCGGTTGGGTTCCGGAGGTTGATTACTCTGTGCCTGGCTTTGCCTCAAAACTCGCAAAGCGGCTTTGCCGCAGCACATGGCGGTAAGGCTGTGCCTTACCGCCGAATCGGGCTAACTGATTTCGAGGCTGCGCCTCTGATTTTCGAGGCGGAGCCTCGAAAAAAACCTGATAGAGCTTCCCGGAAAGGCAGAGCCTTTCCGCCGTGTGCTGCGGCGAAGCCGGTGCCGCTGAGGGCTAAACTGTTTTCATCCAATCAATGCAGCGCTCGAGTTCGGCGTGCATGTTCGCCGCGCTGTCGTGGTGGATGCGCCCGTGGCCCGGCAGGACCCATTCGAATTCATAGTGCAAAAGCTTTTGCATCGATTTAGTTTGCTCAGCCCAGGAATACCAGCAAGCGCTGCGAAATGCGATGAGCGAATTGCGATTGGGTGACCAGGCCAGATGATCGCCGGTGAATAAGAACTTGTTGCGGTAAAGCAGAACGACGTGACCGCGCGTGTGACCCGGAACCGGAATCGCGATCAGGTCTCGATCCAACTGCACAGGCTCACCACCGCGAAGCACAGTTTCGATCCCCCGACGCGCGGCTCCATCATCTTCGTGCATGATGCGTTCGCAGTCATATTTGGCGGCGAAGCGATCGTGATCGGCGACATCGTCTTTGTGGGTCAGAAACATTTTTCGCGCGCCGCCCAGGGCATCAATCCTTTTGATCAGTTGCGTCGCGAACCGGGGTGAATCAATCAGGACATTGCCGCCTTCAGCTTCCGGCCGAACGATCAGATAGCTCCACGCGCCGAAGCTCGATTCGGCCGTGAAGCCGCAGAAGTAAACATTCTCAGCAATCAACTCAGGAAAAGCATCGATGCCGATGCGCGCGTCGTGATGTTCAATCGTTCCAATCGAAGCGGTGGGGCACGCGACCAGGGCCATCAACGCCCGCTTCGTTCCTTCGTCATCAGCAGGTTGGCGCTGAACAATCGAAGTGTCGCCGGCATCGCTGAAAGTTTTGGGTGCGATCTGGCGACACGCGTCACAATCGATGCAGGTTGAATCTACAAAGAAATCGCCGGCGACGTTTTCGGGAAGGCGTAAAGCTAAATTGGCCATGGACTGGAATGATGATGAGCCAGGTGATGGCTGAGTTCAAGCGAAGTCAGTACCATCTGCGTCAGCAGATGGATCAACAAGTCAGTTCCTCGTCAGGCATTTCATTCCCGCTCAACCCATCCGCTGACGCAGATGGTACTGACTTCATGCGACCGTTGCGTTTGATCCATTCACCGCATAACATTCCGCGGTCCAAAAATTGTTATCGCCCGGAGGTCTAAATGCACGTCAAGCGATTCGCCCTCGGTGTCATAGTTTCAATTTCATTATTTGCTCTCATCGCCTTCGCTCAGCAATCTTCAGTTGCGACTGTCGAAGTAACCGCATCTCAAAAGGAGGCCGAGGTCGGCCAACAGGTGAAACTCAAGGTCGTCGCCAAAGATGCCAATGGCAAAGTGTTGAACGAGCAGCCTTCGACCTATTTCGCCGGCCCTTTTGACGCGGCCACGGCTGATGAAAGCGGCGTCATAAAACTGCACGGCCCCGGCGAAGTGATCGCCGGCGCAATAGTTGGCGGAAAGAACGGCTTCACGACGATCAAGGTGAAGCCCGCGTCAATCAAGACTGTTGAAGTTGAGGCCCCGAAAGCTCCACTCGTCGTTGGCGGCACATTTCAATTAGAAGCGATCACGCGCATCTTCAGCGGCGACCCGCGCACCGATGTTCCCGTCAGCTGGACCTCGGATAATCCATCGGTGGCAAGAGTTGACGCAGGCGGGATCGTGACCGCGGCCGGGGTCGGCACTGCGACGATTAAGGCGACCGCGCAGGGCGCCAGCGGCACGACCACGATCACAGTCGTTAAGAACAATTTGACCAGTCTGGCGATTGAGCCGTCTACCTCCAGCGCTAAAACCGGAGATGTGGTTCGCCTCACTGCAAAAGGCACGCCGGCAGAAAACTTCACAGCTAGCTGGTCCGTCAGCGGTTCGGGCGCAACCATCTATCCTGACGGCGCATTCGTCGCCGAACAACCCGGCACTTATGTCATTAGTGCGAGCAGCGGCAACCTCGCCGCGACTGCTTCAATCGTGATTAGTCCGCGCGATGCTGAGCGCGAGGTGGAGTTGGTGGGCCGGGTTCCGTTCAAAGAATTTCAGGGCGCCGAAGAATGGATCATCGGCAACTATGCTTACTACTCGACTATCGCCGATCGCTTTATGGTTTATGACATCTCCGATCCGGCACATCCAAAACTGACGGACACAGTTAAAGTCGATGCCCGCATCGTGAACGACATCATGACCACGGCGGACGGGAAAATTCTGGTGATCTCGCGCGAAGGCGCCTCGAATCGCAAGAACGGAATTGCTTTTTATGACACGTCGGATCCGTCGCATCCGAAATTGATTTCAGAATACACGACCACGGTGACCGGCGGCGTGCACAGCGCCTTCGTGAACACGCATTATGTTTATTTGACCGACGATGCCACCGGATCGATGCGAGTGATCGATTTCGCCGACGTGAAAAATCCGAAAGAGGTCGCCCGCTGGCAGACTGAGAATCCGATCGTCAGCACCGTCCGCACCAAAGAGGGTGAAGAGATCGCCGGCCGCTACCTGCACGATCTCTACGTCAAAGATGGTCTGGCTTATCTCGCCTATTGGCATGACGGCGTAGTGATCCTGGATGTCGGCGCGGGCATCAAGGGCGGCAGTCCTGAACATCCGCAACTCGTCAGTCAGTTTCGTTTCAATCACAACGAGCTTTACGGGAATGGCTGGCTGGCCGGCACGCATTCTGTCTATCGCGATCGCAACTATCTTTTCATCGGCGATGAAGTCTTTCCCGCCTTCTTCGACATTAGTTCTCACGACCGCATCCCGGTCCGGGGCATCTGTCATGTCATCGACATCAGCGACATTAATCGTCCGAAAAAAGTCGCCGAGTATGCGGTGCCCGAAGGCGGCGCGCACAACATTTGGGTGGAAGACGGAATCATGTACATGGGCTATTACAGCGGCGGTGGCCGGATAGTCGATGTATCCGGCGAACTGCGCGGTGACCTTTACCGGCAAGGTCGCGAGATTGGAAGACTTTGGAGCGGCGCTCCGGAATCGTTCCGTCCGAACCTGCCTTTCATGTGGGGCGCACAACCACATAAAGGGTTGATCTATTTCAATGACGTCAATTCCGGGCTCTGGATCGTGAAGCTGGGGGATAAAATTGATAAAGGATCGACGACGGCGCCGGGGCAGTGAAATTACGCACGGGCATAACGTTCATGCAACTTTTTTTACGTATGCAGGCGTAACACAACAATGCTAGATTAGCCGCGAAAATGCCTAAATCCTCCAAAAGGCAAAGTGGATCGAGAAAGGTCCGCCGTGAACGATACAACGTCTTTATTAGCTATTCGACAACTGATTCATTTATTGCTCACGTCATAAAAGAGAGAGTCGAAGCGCTTGGAGCCAAGGCTTACCTTTACGAAAAGGACCTGGAAGGAGACTCGGTCATCATAGCCGAAATAATCGGCGCGATTGACGCTTGTCATGAGGCCATAGTGTTAGAATCACCGAGTACCAGACGAAAACCCGAGTGGGTCGTCTTTGAAATCGGTGCGGCGCGCGGACAACATAAGCGAGTAACTCCGATTCTGAATAACGTCAGCGTACAGACCGTCGGTCCGACGATGGATCTTAACGCTATTGAGCTGAATGATCTTGAACAGTTTCTACGGCAACTGAAAGTCCGAATTGACCGAAGCAAACATCGCAGAAGGTGAAAAATGGCGCATAAGATTTTTGTTAGTTCCTCATACAAAGACAGAGACTTGGCGCGAGATCTGACTCGTCGTTTAAGAGAGGCCGGTGTCCATCCAACCTACTCTGAATTGACTTTGACTGCCGGCTCTGATTTTGAGAAAGCTTTCATGGATCAATTGAAGAGCGCTGACGAGATGATCGTGATTTTGAGTAGTAATTCGGTCGACAATCTTTGGATGATGTTCGAAATAGGCGCTGCATCGTCGCTGCGAAAGAAAATCACGCCGGTCGTTGTGGGTTTAGACAAGGAGCAGCTCCCGCAGGCGATTCAGCAGTTGAAGTATGTCAAATATGACAAGTTAGCCGACTATATCGCTGACATCGAACGTCAGGCTCAGGCAGCTTAGGCGATGTGGCTGTCTCAGACCTGGCCCAACCGTCTCGTAGTTAACGCGCTTCCAAACGGGACTCTCGATCTGAGAAACGCTAGAGAGCTGCCCGCCTTTTACCTGGTGTGGATCATCACCTAAAGGCTCATAACCCAAATCGCGCCTGGGCCATACTGTTCGCCCGGCTCGTGCTAGGCCTGATCTTTTTCATGGCCGGTGTCTGGAAAGTCTTTCAACTCGGGCCGCTGAATCATGCGCGCAAGTGGTTTCTCCCCTACTCGAATACGTTTCTACCAGTGTGGTCACTCTGGGCCACCGGTGTGACCATTCCTTTTGTCGAGATGATCGCCGGCGGACTGGTGATCATCGGTTTGCGCACTCGCGACGCTTTAGTCGCGCTGGGATTTGTTTTGGCGATTGTGACGTTCGGTCATCTCTTGAGCGAGCCGCTTTACGAATTCCACACGCATGTGATTCCGCGGCTGGCGCTGCTTTTGTTCGTGCTGATGGCGCCGCGCGAAGATGATCGGTTTTCACTCGATCAGGTGATTGCCAGCCGCAAATCAGTCTCGTGAAGAGCCTCCACGTGCCCGAGCCAAAGGCCGTTTTTGACGTCGCTTGTGCTTTAATCCAGACTCGACCACCGCGAAAGGACACCCGCGCGAAGGTAAGCAATGATCAAGCTGCGCAACCTCACCAAAGAGTTTGGCCCCCAGGTGGCCGTTCGCCAACTCAACCTCGAAATTCCCGCTGGGCAGTTAGTCGGTTTGCTCGGTCCCAACGGCGCGGGCAAGAGCACCACCATCAAGATGCTGACTGGCATGGTCCTGCCGACTTCAGGAACGGCTGAGGTAGGCGGCTTTGACGTGGTCGAAGATCCACTTAGCGTCAAGCGCAATATCGGCTACGTCCCGGAAACGGGCGCAGTGTTTGAAGCTCTTACCGGCTGGGAATATTTGCAACTGGTGGCGGCGCTGTATCACATCCCGGAGAGCGAGGCCACCCAACGAATTGAGCGTTTCGGTCAGTTCTTCGATCTGACCACCTCGACCTTGCAGGATAAACAACTGGCGGCCTACTCAAAAGGAATGCGGCAAAAAGTAGTCATTACCTCGGCGCTCCTGCACAACCCGCAGATCGTGTTTCTGGATGAGCCGCTTAACGGGCTGGACGCCAATGCTGCTCTCAGTCTGAAAACCTTGATTACATCTCTGGCTCACGAAGGCAAGACGATCGTTTACTGTTCGCACATCCTCGATGTCGTCGAGAGAATCTGTGAGCGGGTCGTGATCATCCATCAGGGATCGATAGTCGCCGATGGGACTGTCCCTGAGCTGCTGGAAAAGACAGGGCAGAAATCCCTTGAACAGGTCTTCAACAAACTTACCTCGACTGAGAATCTGCTGGCCCGAGCGGAAGAGTTCGCCCGCGCCCTGATTTCGTGATTAAGTGACAGCCCGCGCGCAAAATTCCGGCATCGACCGCGAACAGCTTCGCGTGTTGTTGAAATGCTACTGGCGCCTGAGCGCGCGCGGCCGAGTCGCGCGATCGATGGGGCGTGCAGACAAGCCACGCAGTCTGCTCTTCGTGGTCGGGATGTACATGTTCGTGGGGCTGATGACCGGAATCGTAGTGTTATCGACACGGCTGGACGTCTTCACCTACACGATCCTGGTGCACTCGATGACCTTTTTTGTCGTGGGCATGGCCGTCACTTCTGAGTCGGGCGACATCCTGTTTAATACGAATGAGAGTGATGTGCTGGTACACCGGCCCATTCATCCGCGAACTCTGCTGCTGGCCAAATCAATCAATCTGATCGCGTTCACATTGATTCTCGCCGGCGCGCTCAACCTCTTTCCGATGTTTTTCGGACTGGCGGCGAGTGGCGCGCGAGTCTGGTTTCCAATCGTGCATCTGTTTTCCATGATCCTGCTGTGCGTGTTCTGCGCGGCCGCTGTCGTTTGTACTTACGGCCTGGTTATCAAGTTTCTGGATCGTGAAAAATTCGACAACTTCGCGGCCTGGTCTCAGGTGGTGATGTCAGTTCTGTTCATTGGCGGATATCAGATCGTGCCGCGGCTCATGAACAGGTTCGAAGATCTGAGCCCCACACCTTACGCGCGCTATTTGTTTCCGCTGCCGCCGGCGTGGTTCGCGGGAATCGATTCCTGGCTCGCCGGAGATTTGACCCTGTCCGGCGCTCTGCTCGGAGCTGTCGGTTTGCTGATTACGACAGCACTTTCGTATCTCGCAATTGGCAAGCTGGCGCCGAGTTATGGTGAAGGTCTAACCAGATTAAGCGAGAGTCGCAGTCGCACCTCGAAACCCGGAAAGGTCCGCCGCCGCCCCACATCGATTCGCAATCCGATCTTACGTTGGTGGTTGCGCGATCCGGTTGAGCAATGGGCCTTTCTCCTGGCCGGGGCCTACATGCGGCGGGACCGCGACATCAAGCTTCGTCTTTATCCCTCGCTCACGGTCTTTCTGATATTTCCGTTGATGAACCTGCTCGATCGCAATCGTCACGGGTTCTCGGCTTTTCTGCCGTTGGTTACGGTTTGGGTATTGGGAATACTGCCGCACCAGGCGCTGCAAACTCTGCAAATGTCCCAGGACTACTTGGCCGCTGATATCTTTGCGATCGCGCCCTTGCCGAGCGCGGCGTCAGTTTTTCACGGAGTTCGAAAGGCCACAATCTATTATTTGCTGATCCCGGCGCTCTGTATCGCCGCCATCCTCATCGCTTATCTTGCGCCCGGTGGCAGCCAGGGTTTGGCGCTCGCTCTTCCGGGAATCCTGGCTATTCCGGTTCTAACACTCATGCCGGCAGTGACGCGCGATTATCTGCCGCTGTCACGGCCCGTCACTCGCGGCGATCAGTCTTCGCAAAACATCAGTCTGTTGTTTTTGACTATGTTAGCGTTGGCGGGAGTGCTGATCGTTTCGTACCTTGCCTGGGAGTTCGGACTTATCTGGCACCTGATCGCGATCGAGGGCGTCATTGCCATCGTGCTTTATCAATATCTGAATCGGAAGATCCGGAACCGGCCATTGGCTCGAATTTACGACGATCTCTTTTCCTACGGATCCCAAAGAGAATCGAAATGATTACCCGCAAACACATTCGCCTCGGTTATTTCAGCTTCGCGTCATAGGGAAGATAAGTCCGGAATACGAAATCCTTTTGCCCCTTCGCCTGGTGGCAAGCCTGGCATTTCTCCAACTTGCCCTGCGCCTCGACTTTGGTGCCGCTGCCGTCGGTAACCATAAATTCCCAGTCACCGTTTTCGTTATTGAATCCCTTCGCGCGCTTAATCATCACGGTCAATAACTCGGGCGTCTGGCTGGATTTGTCGGGCAGCTTTTCTTTTACGATCACCGAGCCTTCAGGGAAGCTCGGATTTTCCTGTTCCATCATCGCAGTGCGCCCCACCTCGTTGACATAGACGGTGATGTACTTGTTGTGGTGCGGATTGGTTGGGCCGTAAGCGGGATTCAAAGCAGTCGGCGCCGCGCAATCCTGCGCCGTGCGCGCCTGCATCACTTCCGGCGTCCGATTTACTTTGAACCAGTCGCGATAACCGGCGATCTCTTTTACTGAATTGCCTGTGGCAGGCCGGATCGACGCGATGGAAGTAGCCAATGCTGCGATGCCGACGAGGAGGCTCAGTGATGAGATAAGAATAAGCCTGGAGACGCTTTTGTTCATGATGAAGACTCCTGTTGACCGCGCGATATGTTTGCGGGAATTCTACGCTGTTTTTTGTCGCAGCGGTTAGGGCACGTAGTGTTCGTTAGAGCCCAGTCCGGGGAGACGGAGGTTCTCGCCGGGGAATTTTTAAAGGACGTGTGGAAGTGGTCTCCTACTGCGGTCGTTCGTGAACGCGCCTGGGTAACCGGCCGGATAGAGAAACTCGCCCGTTTTGTCGCGGCGCCTGTTGAGCTTGCGCGACGCTTTACGGTATCGCCGAAGACTTATTTGCCGGACTGATCCTTGAGACCGTTCCGGCGCTCGAACTTGCAGCCCAGATGTTGACTCCGTCAAAGACTACTCCGAATGGTCCGCGGCCCACGGTAAATGTCCCGATCACAGCGGCGGCGCCAGGTTCGATCTTTGAAACCGTATTGCTGCCGTTGTTTGTTACCCAGATGTAGCCACCCGCAAAGGTTACGCCCGCGGGACCGTCGCCGACCGAAACTTTGCGGACTACACTTCCATTGCTGGCCAGCTCGACCACGGTCTTACTGAAAAAGTTAGCGACCCAAAGATTGGATCCGTCAAAGGCAATACCGAATGGGCCCTTGTCGACGGCGTAGGTTCCGAGCACGCTTCCGTCACTCGCCTGTAGCTCGGTCACGGTGTCACTCTTGTTGTTGGTCACCCAAATATTTGAGCCATCAAAAGCCAGCGCCAGCGGCCGCGTCCCCACGGCGAAAGTTCCCAGCTTGAGGCCGTCGCTGGCTTGCAACTTGGTCACGTTATTGCTGTCTCGATTGGCGACCCAAATGTTCTTGCCGTCGAAAGCGAATCCGCCCGGCCCATTTCCGGTCGAGTACGTTCCGAGGATCGCGCCATCGCCGGCCCGCAGTTTGGTCACGTTGTTACTCAGGTAGTTCGCGACCCAAATGTTGGCCCCGTCAAAGAGCAGCGCCACGGGACGTTTGCCGGCCGAGTAACTGCCCAGGACCGACCCGTCGGAGACGCGCACTTTGACCACCGTGCCGCTGAATTGATTTGCCACCCAGACGTTGGTTCCGTCAAAGGCTATCGCCTCGGGGCCATCGCCGACCGCGAACGAAGTAGTTTGGGAAGTGATCGAAGGGGACCCGTCGGTCGTCTGAGCGCTCACCAGTGGCGTCAGGAAAATGAGTCCCACGACAACGAGCAAGCTTCTGATCGGTACATTCGTCCTCATTACCGTTCTCCTTTCTCACGCGGACGGGCGTCTGGTCCGGTCCGGGGCCAATCGACAAACGAGATCGACTCGGCGATCCAGGTTGCATGAGCCATGCCCGGACAGGCTGCCCACAGTTGCAACCTTTCGTTTCCATAGCGAACCATGCCGATGTGCTGTGACTTGTCCGCATCCAGTTTCGCGTCCGGATTAGTGAATCCAAGTCTCCGCCGCAGCGATTCAATCTCAGCGGGAGCGCCGGTCAGGAATTGCCAGCCGGGTCCGACACTATGCATCTCCGCGTATTCCTTCAGCGCCCGCGGCGAATCCTCTTCAGGCTTGAGTGTAATTGAATAAAAGAAGATATCCCGGCCCACGCGGTCGCCCAACAACTTCTGGACTCTCTTGAGATTCATCGTCACGGGCATGCAGATTCCTTCACACTTCGCGTACATCATATTGATGAGCACGATTTTATCCTTGACGAGATTGTCGTAGAAGCTGACCTTCTTGCCCTCGTGCGTCGTCAGGATGAAATTCGGGAAATAGCGCTCTCTAATCTTCTCGCGTGAAGAGATGTTAGCCGAGTCCAGGGCTTGTCCGGATACGGTGGTCAAAAGCCCGCCCGCCACCGGCGCCACGCTCAGCAGGCCCAGCATCTTTCTTCTATTCAAGCTCTTCATGATTTGGCATCTCCTTTGTCATGCCTTGTCCGGCTATCCATCGCCTGCGCCACACACCCCGAAGGCAACCTAAGGGTTCTGCTTAGTATCACCGACAGTTTCCAGATCCCATCTCAACATCATCGCGTGATCCTCGTGGATGGTGTTGTGGCAATGCATCGGATAGCGCCCCAGAAAGTCGCGGAAGCGGAAAAATAATTTCACCTCGGTGTTATGTTCGAGGCGGATTACGTCCTTTCGCCCTTTCTGGACCAGTGGAGAATTACTGGGTGGCTGTCCGTTGATCAGAAGTGTCTGAAACTCTTCGAAGTGAATATGAATAGGATGCTGCCAGCCGCCGGAACTGTTCTGCAGGATCCAATGCTCGATACTGTTTTGCTGGACCTTGAAACGGACCTCGTTGCAGTCAAAGAATTTTCCGTTGATCTGCCACTGGCCGTTGCCTCTCTCGAACTTGAACGTCCGAGTCACCCTCGGTGTGCCGGCGGTGCTTGGCAGAGTGTAGTACTGCGGGTTAGTCGCCGGGTTGACGCTGTTGTCCGGCACGGACGGGAGGTCGACTTTTATCTGCAAGACTCTGTTGCCCTGGCCCGCGGGCAGAACGTTGCCGGTAGGTCCGCGCCCGTCGGTTTGCTCCAGCCTGTTTTCCAGGTAGAGAGTCTTGCCGGCCAGCGGAGCAAAATCGATGATGACGTCCGCGCGCTCGGCTACACCCAGCCGCACGCTTTCAACCTGCACCGGGCTCGGCAGCAGGTTCCCGTCATTGGAAATTTGCCAGAACAAATTATGAGCGTTCAGATTCGTCAGGTCCGTCAGGAAGAATTGATAGAAACGAGAGGGCCCGCCGTCCAACCAGCGAAAGCGATAACGGCGCGGGCGCACGTGCATCACCGGCTGAATCTTTCCGTTGACCAGGAACTTGTCGCCGATGATTCCATCCAGGTTGAAGAGATCAAAGAACAGGAGACCGCTGTTATCGAAGCACCTGTCGGCAAACAGCATGTTCACGTCAAAGTCAGGGACGCCGGTCGTGGGATTTGGCACACCCGGCAATCGGAACCCGGTGGTTTCGTCGCCGGTATCAAAGTCATTGTAGAGATTGTACATTCCGGCCAATCCCTTGTAGACGTTCTGGGCCGTAAAATCGACGCGGTGATCGTGGTACCAAAGCGTGCTCATCGATTCGTTGATGTCGCCGTTGGGCGGATTGGTTAAAGCGAAACCTGCCAGGATGTTCGGATAGTACTGATCATAAAATGTGGCATTCGCAATTAACGGGTTGGCGGGGTTAGGAAAAAAGTCACAGGGGAAACCGTCGCTTTCTGACGGCGTATGGCCGTTGTGCAAGTGCGTGCTCACCTGGTTTTTTCCGAAACCGCCATTATTCGCCGGCAAGGCATTCACGTTGCGAACAATGATCGGTTCGCCATATCTCGCGACGTAAAGCGGACCAGGACTCTTGCCGTCAAACGTCCAAAGTGTTTGCAGTGGGAGACCCGCATGTACGCTTAGCTGCGCCGCCTGTTGGACTATTCGATATTGCTTGGTCGGCGGAAACGGACTCGTTACCACCTGATGATTGCGGGTGCGTCCTTCGCCGGCCGCGTTGTTCGGTGCGATCGTCGGCGTTGGCGTCAGCGGATTTGTCTCTGGCTGCTTAACCGTCATCGGCGTGAACGCTTCAGTAAACGCCGAGGTACCCGGACTCTGGCAAATGTCGTCGGGCATTGGGAAACCGGAACGCGTTAAGGGACGGGCACTGAGCCCTTTCTTCGGGATCAGAAATCCGGCGCCGGTAAGAAGCCCCATCTGAATCATTTCTCGGCGGTTGAGTTGCGCCGCGACAATCTCACGCCGGTTCTTTTGCGCCAGCTGCGCTTCTTTTTCTCGCTTACGGTTTCGTTTGGAAATGTGGGCCATGACGGGGTCCTCCGGAATTCAAACTTGCGGTTTGACTGATTCAAGACGGATGAAGCTCCGCCTTGGCGAACCGTGAAATAGCTAATATGCCCTGGCTCTCTACGAACTCTTTAGATAATGACGAATTAGGGCTCGAGATGTGCCCAAGTATGAGTCATATTGCTGACCGGGGGTGGTCAGCAGTTATCGCACTTAATAAACCGCAACAGAAAACGCAGTGTTTACGAACTGCAATCGTGATGACGGTTTAGTTAGTATGAATGACGCGCGCACTATATTCCCACCGGTCGGAAACGTCAAGAGATAATTGCAATAAATTTAGCAAGCCGAGGCCGGTGTTTCGGGCCGTTGGATGAATGCGGATTCCACGATGGAAGAAGCCAACGCCGCTACCCCCACGAGGAAACTCAGTGATGAGCCGATGATTAGTCTGGAAGAATTCTATTGATGTCGAAGCTCCTAATTCATTACGTGACCGGCTGTCCCCGCAGCCATAACGATTATGTAGGCCGTCCGTGGCCCGCCTGAGTATCCTGCATAGACGAACGGCAGTCCCGGAGTTTTTTGCCTTCCTTCCCGGGTAAGGCCGATGTCGGCGTTGCTGACGCCCGGAGCATAAATCATGTAATGCGGCGGAAACTCGACGGTCGAAAACGCGCCGGTCTTCGCATCGAATTTCACGTCGCCGGCCAGCATGTAAGCGATACCGGTTTTAGCCGGGCTGCTGAATTGACCTTTGGCAAAGCCTTCGTCGATGTCGCTTTTGATCTCAGCGGCCGATTTTTGCTGAGCTAATAATTCGCCGACTCGCAGCATGACCGGCAGTATGGTCCTGCTGCCTTCCGGATCCCAACAAGTGGGGTGTACGGCGGTATCGCCATTCTGAATTCCATCGCGGTTCACCATGCAGTTGAAACCATTGGCGCCGGTCCGCACCTTTTCATAACCCTTTGCGCCAAAGACGTACACCGTCGCCCCATCTCGCAGATGAACGGGGCCGGCTTTCAGCGCCAATTCGATTTCCTGTTCAGGCGGCAGAAGCGTTGGCAAGGTCCCCGTCGTTCTGGAGAGCGTCTCGCCGTCACGATCGTTCGGGGTCACATTAGCGAATGTCTGCGGCTTTACGATCATCAAACAAATGACCATAAGAGAACACAGCATCAGTAGATTCTTCGACATGCGATTCCTCCTCATTGTTGTTACGTGACTGCGGTCAGAAGCCCGACCCTAAGTGAGGGCAACCTCTTTGAGCACAGTGTGGGGCGCCGAGCCGGGCCCTCCCTTACGGTCGGGCTTCTGACACTCATCTCGGCGACTCAGTCTTGTAAAAGTCCACGCCCGCGGCTTCCGCTCCGACATCGACGGTCGCAACCGTCTTCAGCGCTTTCAGATCAATAATCTCAACCGTGCCTGGTTCCGAGCCAACTCCTTCGACGGTCACGAAAGCGAAAAGATCGTCAGGCGAGACCACGACACCGTGGAGAACTTTTCGCCTGGTCGGCAGGCGCGCCAGTTCCTTTCCACTTTTCAGATCGTAAATCGAAACTGACTGGTCGCGCTTGTTCGTTGCCAACAAACGCGTACCGTCATGCGTGATGCCGAGATTGTAGACACCCGCGCGCGCCGGAATTCTACGCACCTGTTGCCACGTGTTCGCGTTGATTTCGACAATCTCACTCGACTTGTTACAGGCAACGTAAATCGAAGCTCCATCGGCCGAAGGTTGAGCCCACGTCGGCGAGCATGAATTGTCGCCGGGTTTGGGCGGTTCCATTCCGTGGCCACCCATGTCCTTCATTCCCGGCATCGACATTGAGTCGCCGGCCTTCAATTTAGGCGCGCCGCTCATGCCCATCTCATGCCCCTTCGTGACGATGAAATGTCTTGCGACTTTCAATGTGCGAGTATCGATCTCAACCAGCATGTCATCCATCATGCAGGCCGAGTATTGTTTGGTGCCTTGGGGATTCAGACGCGAGCCGTGCGGCATCGTGCACGTCTGAATGCGAGCGATTTCGGTCATCGTCGCCGTCGAAACCACTGAGACTGACGACGGCGCCATGTCGCCGTGCAAATTGAAATTGACAACGAAAAGAAAGCTGCCGTCCGGGGTGACGTCGACGGTCGCGGGAAAGTAACCGAGCGTCGCTTTGCCTTCGACGCGGTCACCATTTGTCGAATATTTCCAGATCGTTCCGAAGGGGCGGCCATGCGCGATCGAAACGTAGTAGTACTTTCGATCAGGCGATATCACGATCCCGTGCGGGCCGTCGATGTCTACCGGCATGTCGCCGGTATCGAGTTGATGATCGATACGGGCGCCGTTCGGGCCGAAACGAATCAGTGCAATCTTGTCTGCGGATTCAGAAACGACGTAGACGAGGTAGTCTTTGTCGGGTTTGGTTTGGGCGTATGAGTGATTCGAGAGCAATAAAAACGTTAGCACGATCAAAATCAAACATCGGATCGCCAAATGAAAGATTTGAACCACAGAGGACAAAAAGGAAGCGACACGTGAGTGCTCTATGGAGCTAACTGAATTGTGTTTGTTCTCTCTGGGTATTTCGCTGTGTCCTCTGGTGAATGGTTTTTCAATCTGCTAAGGCTTCTTCGGCGTCGGCTTCAGCACCATGGGTGGCGGCGGAGGCTTCGAGAGATCTACAGGCTTGGATTCTTCTACTTCCGGTTTGTCAGGAGGAAAATCCTTTTCGTTAATATCGATAATCTTGACCTCAGCGCCGAACTTCCGATATCCGCGAAACAGAATCTGGTTTCGGGTCTGTTCGGTTTGGCCGCGCTCGCGGGCCGTCAGCTCCACCGTTGCCTGTGACGGCAAAAGGTGCGGCACCTCGGCAATGGTGACCCACTCGTAATCGATTACTTTGCTGGCGGCGGTGATAGGAAATCCCGGATCGATGTCGTTACTGACGTCTTCCAGTCGCAGCACGCGACTGTTTTCACGATCAACCCAGATACGCCCGCGATAACCTGCGATCGTTTGTTGCTTGATCGACCCGCCTTCGCCCCAGCCCAGCGACTGGCGCGAGAACTCTTTCTTCACCTCGTACTCGTAAATGATTGTTCGCCGGCTGCGCAAGGTGTCGGTGTCGACGGCGTGGAATTCCGCGCGGCTTTCAGGACTAAACAATTCTTTCAGCGCCGAAACGTACTCGCCCATCGAAATGGTGCCGCCGAGTTTCATGTTGTAGTTTTGATCCTGCGTCACCGGCATGCCGTTAACTGAAAGCAGTTTGTAATCTTCACCGGCGCTCTGGCGGTAACTGACGGCGATGCTCAAACGATCGTAAGGCGTCCAGTTCTTGCTCTGACCAAAAGCGTGCGAGCGCGTGATCTGTTGCTTCACCAGATAGTCAGGCATTGTGTCGGCGGCGCCCAACGTCGCCTTGCGGGTGCGTTCCAACAATTCGTAACTTTCGGCTTCCGGCGGCAAGGTCGCGACCGTCGGGTTTGAGCGCCGGCGATCGGCCTCTTCCAAAGTGTGAAGCAATGAAGAGTCGTTCCCGCTTTTGGTAGCAACCAGCGAACGCAATCCGGGAGTGATCGGAAAAGCGATCCCGCGCTTGCGAATGTCATCCATCAGACGGTCGCGCTGCTCGGGATGCGTCGGCAGTTGATAAAGCATCCGCACAAATTCCTGATTGGTTAACGGCGGTCCTTGCTGAAGCTGAGTCGGTTGCGGAAATGGTGAGTTATCACTCTGGGCGTGCACCAAAGAAAGAGCCAGCCCCTGACACAGAATGAGCAAAGAAAGCATTACGGCTCGGACGAATAATTGAGTAGAGTATTTCAAAATTGCCTTTCTAATAATTGCCGCTTAATGACGAGTACGGAGAATAATATTTTCGTTTATGACAGGTTTGCCGGGCGTGTCAATCAGCGGTTCAACAAGGGCAACAAGCCCCATCATGGCGGTTATTCCTGTATTCACTTCGAGAACCACGTCCAGGCTCAGATTCTCTTTTGCTGCGAGCATGATATCTGTCACGGTCAGCTTCTTGAAGTTCGGCGACTCGATCATGACCTCATAAGTACCTGGCAACAACCCGGAAATCCGGAATTGGCCATCCTGGTTCGCAGAGATCACAGAACCTCACCTGCTCATCACCCTTCATTCCTTCCCAGTTCGCGGGACACGGCGAGGCAATGCGGAGGTGATTCAGTTTGTCGCTCTTCATATTCGATAAATACCGGGAAGCGTAGCTTCGACTCCCCATAATAGGACGAAGTTGCCTGAGCGACGGTTACGTTTGAGGATCAGCCAAAACAGAAGTGCCGGATTGCCTCATGAAGGACTTCCACGCAGCGCTCAAGTTCCAGGGTGGGAACGAATTCACCGGTGCGGTGGGCTTCGCGAATGTTGCCGGGGCCAAAGACGACGGCCTCAGCGCCGAGCGTGATCATGCTCGGCGCTTCGGTGCCAAACGCTACTGTGCCCGAAGATTTGCCGGCGGTCTGTTCGAGGAATTTCACTAAATCAGAACCGGCGGCTGTTTCAAAACTATCATCCGCGCGGTCCGCATCGACTTCGCATTCGAAATCGGGATCGGCGCTGCGCAGATCTTCTATTTCCTCTCTCACCGCGTTCAGCACGTAGTCAGATCTTTGGCCGGGGATGGTGCGCCACTCAAGGGTGAAACGACATTCTCCCGGGACGACGTTCTTGGCTGAGCCCCCTTTAATGATACCGACGTTGAGCGTCGTGTAAGGCGGATCGAAATCTGCGCGCTGATCGCCCTGCAACTTTTTGGCGATCGTTTCAATTCTTTCAATCAAACGCGCGGCGCGAAAAATTGCCGACGCGCCGATTTGCGGATATGCGCTGTGGGCTTCGCGTCCGCGCACGGTTACTTCGGCGAGGCAATAACCTTTGCCGGCGCGCATCGGTTGCAGCGAAGTCGGTTCGCCAACGATCGCGTAACGAGCCGTGAAGGGTTTTGCTTTCGCCAGACGCTTTGCGCCGAGGCAGCCAATCTCTTCGTCGGCAGTGAACACGAGCGCGAGAGGCTTTTTCAGTTGGGCCAAATCGACGCTCTCGATCGCTGTGAGCGTCGCGGCGATGAACGCTTTGGTGTCGCACGAACCGCGACCGAAGAGCTTGCCGTCCCGTTCGGTCAATTGCAGTGCTTCGTTCCAGTTTGGATCGTAAGGGACAGTGTCGGTGTGACCGACGAGCGCGAGTTCAGTAGCACAGACTTCAGTCTGTGATTCATTACTTAGTGCAACCAGATTGATCTTTTCAACACCGTGATCAAGATGCGAGTAAGTCTTAACTGAAAGACCTCGCCGTTCGCATCGAGTTTTGAGATAAGCAATGATCTCCGCGTTCGATCGCGAAGAGACCGAGTCGATAGCGACGAGATCGGCAAGTGTTTGTTGGACTGTCATGTCTTTTTTGGAGTGCGCCGGCAGAGTCCCGATTTATCGGGACGGCGACGGCGCTTTAGATCTTAGGCCGGGCTAAAGGAGAGCCTCACTACTTACTGTTGAATTTCATAAGAAAGAACCAATTCAAAAGCGCCGTCGCCGCTTCGCTCTGCCGGCGCGCTCCAAATTTCAACCCCACAACTTCTGCTGCAAATCATTAAATCGTTCGATAACTTCTTCCTGGATCAGATGCCGGCCTTCGGAAACAACTGGCTTGCCGCCGACAACTACTTCGCGCACGGCTGCGCGGGAAAGCGTGAAGACAATACCGGCCAGAAGATCATTTTGCGACGCGCCGGCGATCGACGGATCGTCCAGATCGACCGTGAAAAAATCGGCGGGCTTGCCGGCGGCCAGCGTGCCGCCCGGCGCATCGATGCTACGAGCGCCATTGATCGTCGCGCAGTCGAAGAGATATCGCGCCGTGTCAGAAGCCCGACCGTCAGGGATGGCCGCATCAGCCGCCGATGGTTTGCCGGGATTAAGAACCGCACGCTCGAGCTTTTGCAGGCGCGTGTGATACTCGAGTTCCCGCGCATCCTCGAGCAAATCGATCTGCGCGTGGCTGTCCGTGCCTAAACAAATCGCCGCGCCATTTCTTTGATATTCATCCGCCGGCACGACGCCATCACCAAGATTTCTTTCGGTAGTCGGGCAGGCGCAAACCATCGCTCCAGTCCGCGCGAAAGCGGCGATTGCCTTTGGCGTCACGTGAATGGCATGTACGGCGGTGAAGTCCCGGTTCAGCAATCCCTCGCTTTCCAGCAAAGCGGTGGGCGTGCGCCCGTATTCCTCGACACAAGCAGAAACTTCCGCCGGCTGTTCGGCAACGTGCATGTGAGTTTTCAAGCCGTGTTCGTTCGCATAGCCAATCACTGAACGCAGGTATTCCAGCGGAACAGCGCGCACGCTATGCGGCGCAACACCGGCCCACGCTGTTTCAGAAGCCCGATCGTCAGGGAGAGTCCCGTTCGGATCTGACTGGTTTGAGTTTTCTCTCGCATTCTCCCGACCAAGATCGCCCATTAAAGATTCCAGATTCCAAAGGTATGCATCCGGGCCTTCAATGAACCGCGCTTGTCGCGGATTCGCATCCGTCTGAAAACCCGAGCGCGCATAGGCCACACGCAAGAGTGCAATGCGCAATCCAACGTCGTTGGCCGCGCGGATCACTTCTTTCGCGAGCAGGTTCGGGTCGTCGTAGGCTCCGCCGTCCGGCGCGTGATGAAGATAATGAAACTCTCCAACTGAAGTGACGCCGCCCAGAGCCATTTCCAGAAAGGCCATGCGCGAAGAATCGTAGATATCTTCGGGCGATAGACGCGTCGCGGCTGAATACATCATCTCGCGCCAGGTCCAGAAGCTGTCGCGTTGATCCGAGGTTCGGTACTCGGTCCGCCCGCGCAGCACCCTCTGGAATGCATGCGAGTGAGCGTTAACCATTCCCGGCAGCAACGCGCGTCGCGGGAGATTAATTTTCTTCTCGTCTGTTAACTCACCTGCATTGATGATGTTTACGATCGTGCCCGCATCGTCGCACACCAACGCCATGCCGCTGGTGAAAGCGCGATTGACGAGTAGAAGTTCAGGTAGCCAGGCAATCATTGAATTAAGACAAGTGCGTCGAGTCGGTGCTCGGAGCGATAGCGACGGGATCAGTCGGCTGTTTTCAGGGGCCTCCTGACCCGGTCGCTGGCGCTCCCGGTTCTGACACGCGGGTGCGATCCAGCTTGAGCAATCTCACGATGAAAGAAGATGGCGGCCCCGGGGGAATGCGGGCCAGCTCCGCTTCTGATTTCGCGCGGCGGCGCAGCAACTCCAGCTTCAAACTTTCTTCGCCGCGCTTCATGGTCCAGTGGTGATTCGATCGAAAGATTGGTTTGAGCAAGAACGAAAGCTTCTCAATAATTGGTTTGTTGGCGCGAATGGTCCAATCGTAGGTGACGTTGACGAAATTGCCATCCTGCTCGAACGTCCAAATGCCTTTACCTTCAAGATCGCCGGTAGCGTCCATCGAAAAGCCGTGCGGATAGTTCGCGGCGACCGTGCGAAAGTTTATGCGCAGAGTGTAAGGCAACCAGCCCCCGGCGTGTAGCCTGATCAACTTGCCGAGGCCGCCTTCGCCTCCCGGCTCGATTTGTTTCACGTCGAAATAAACTGACCCCCACCAGCGCGGCAGGGCCAACGCGTCTTCGAGGATGTCGGCGACTTCTTTCACATCGCCTGCGACACGCCAGCGATCGACGAAATGATACTGGTTCTCGGCCACGACTGCGCGGAGAATAGCACAAAAGTTTAGAGTTCAAGCTTCAGGTTGTTCTGCTGCCGGAGCCAGCTAAAGCTTGAACTCTCAACCGGGTTGGCCTCGATCATTCGAAGTGGCTAGAATGAACCGCGACTAACTCAGCATGGACGCTCTAACTGCATCACTTGGCGTACTGACCGCCATGATCACGCCGGCAGTTTTGATCTCTGCCAGCGGCACGCTGATCCTTTCAACCTCGACGCGGCTGGGCCGTGTCGTCGATCGTGTGCGTTCACTTTCGGATCGATTACGCCAGCTCGCAGCGAGCGATGATCAGCCCGAGTTCTTCGAAGAAGAGCGCGCCATGCTTTACGATCAACTCGATAAGCTGACCAGTCGCTCGCGTCTGCTGCAACGGGCGCTCACAACTTTTTACCTGGCGGTTGGTGTTTTCGTCGCGACCAGTGTGGCAATTGGCGGGGTTGCGTTCTTTTATGCGCGCGGCCTTTCGACCGGCGCGCGCGGCGCCTGGATTCCGGTAGTGATGGGGCTGATTGGCGCCGTCTTTCTTTTCTACGGCAGCATGCTGGCGGTGTTTGAGGCGCGGCTGGCGTTGAGCACGACGCACTCGGAAATGGATTTTATTTGGCGCATTACCAAACGCGTCGTGCCAAGAGAATTAGTTGAGAGTCACAAGACTCATTACGTCCATTTTAGAAAGAAGAGTGATAAGTGATGGTGACTGGTGTTGAGTTAAGCAAAGTCGAACCATCTTATCTTTGCCTTTTGCATTCGGGCGAACTACGTCGACGCGTCGACGTGCTCGAAGCTTTGCTCGAACGTTGTACCGTCTGTCCGCTTGACTGCGGCAACAATCGACTCGCCGGCGAACTCGCTCGCTGTTACTCTGGACGTTTGCCGATCGTTTCATCTTACACTCCCCACTTTGGTGAGGAGCCGCCCCTGACTGGCACGCGCGGCGCGGGAAACATATTCTTCGGAAACTGCAACCTGCGTTGCGTCTATTGTCAGAACTATCAGATCTCACAGGCGCACCAAGAACAGCTCAAGAATGAAGTAACGCACGAGCGTTTGGCCGAGATGATGTTAGAACTCCAGGCGGGTGGTTGTCACAACATCAATTTTGTTTCGCCGACGCACTTCGCACCGCAGATGGCCCGCGCGATTCTGATTGCGGCCGAGAAAGGTTTGCGACTGCCCGTCGTTTACAACACGAATGCATACGATTCAGTCGAGGTGCTCCGACTCCTGGATGGAATCGTCGACGTCTATTTGCCGGATTTGAAATACGCTGAGGACGAGGCCGGCTACTTGTTTTCAAAGGTACCGCGCTATCGCGAGATCTCGCGCGCCGCGCTCAAGGAGATGTTTCGACAGACCGGCGATGAGCTAGTTTACGACGAGGCTGGTTTGCTTAAGCGCGGGTTAGTAATTCGACTATTGGTGTTGCCGAACGACATCGGCGGTTTGCGTGAATCATTGGAGTGGATTCGCGACGAGCTGGGCCCGCGTGTCGCGATTTCGTTGATGGCCCAATACTATCCGACGAATGTGGCGGGAACCAATCAACGTTACACGTTGCTCTCGCGGAGGATCAGCGAAAGCGAATGGCTGCGCGCGATTTCCGCGTTGGAAGAATTTGGATTAGAAGAAGGTTGGGTTCAGGAGTACGACGGCGCAGCCTTTTATTATCGTCCTGACTTCGAGGATCAAGAGCGGCCGTTTCGCGACATCAGGGATTTTACGTAGAGTTTGGAGTGCGGCGACTTATCGCCGCTTTTTGTTTCGTGGGCAAAGCGCTGACAAGTCAGCGCACCCCAAAAATTTTCCTGACTACTGTGTCCCCGGCAGACGTGGCTGTCGCCGTGGCGCTGCCTCGGGTTCGTCCTCCTGTATGGACGCCAGCACGTCCTTGTAGATCTTGACGCGACCCGCCTGCTGCATCCGCGTCTTCACCGAAGCAAGATAATCCTGAAACACCTGGTCTTTACGTTGAGTCAACGCTGCTTGCATCAGAGAGTCTCTTTGCTTGGCATATTCCGTTAGATCGGCGTCCGTCCGTTTGTTGACCCCGATTACCAGGTAATTTTGATTGAGAAGAATTGGTTGGATGACTTCGCCGGCCTTGGCGGCAAACAAAGGATCGTCGAGCAGCACGCTTGAACCGGCTTCGCCCAGGGGTGTGGCAAGTTTGTAATTGGCTTCCGCTTTCGCTTCCAGGCCAAGTTTTTCAGCCGCCGCTTTCAACTCTCCCGGAGTCTTGGCGTTGGCGACCAGGTCCTTTGCTTTTTGCTCGATCTGAGTTTTCGACTTCTCTTCCTTCACGGCGCCGCTTACTTTTTCTTTCACTTCGTCAAAATCCGGAATGCGGGGAGCACGTTGCTCGACCAACATCGGGACCGCGAAACCGTTCTTGATTCCAGTACGTTCACCGACATCATTTGGATTATTCAGCGGCGCGATGGCTTGTTCGAACTGTTGCGAGTTGCCGATGTTCGGCACCTCGTCGCCCGGTTTGACGAACGGGGTTTCACGCACCATGTCAGCGGCGCTCATGTTGGCTTCCGCAGCGAGTTCCTGCGCCACCTTTTGCGCATCCTTTAGCTCTTTCAAACGGTCCTGCGCCTTTTGAGCAATCTTTTGTGCGACCGTATAGCCGCGCCGGTTGCGAAGTGAGACGAGCAGTTCCGGCTTTGCATCCTCGAAGGTCTTAGGTACGGAATCGCCGCGGCGCAGAATGTAATAAGCGTTCTTATATTTGATCGCGTCGGTGACCTCGCCCGGCTGCATGTCGAGTACCTTTTGATACGGGTCGTCAGGTTTGTTGGGATTCTTCTTAACGATCCCGCTGACCCAACCGCCCGCTTTCGCACTTGCCGGATCTTCGGAGTTGCCCTTAGCTAGATCCGCAAAGGCCGCTTCGGTGGTTGTCTCACTCGTGCCCCGCGCCTTGGCGACCAAACCGTCGGCTTTCTGCTTGACGGAAGCATCGAGGTCCTCGCGCGCGACTTTCAAAACGATCTGCTGGACTTTTACGCCCGCCTGTTTGAATTCAGGCTTGAGACTGTTGTATTCGTCCTGCAGCTCTTTGTCGCTGATCTGGATTTTCTGCCCGGACTTGTCCTGATCGATGAAGATGTAACGAATCTTTTTCTGCGGGACGAGGATGTTGTAGTCGGTCTTGTGCTGATCGTAGTAGGACTTCAACTCATCATCAGTTGGTTGAATTTTCTCCGCGAGTTTGCTTGCTGAAACAACCACGTAAGTCAGATCGAAAGTTGTATTTTTCTTTTTGTATTCCGACTGCACATCGTCTTCGGAAACACGAACACTGGCGGCGACGTAAGCTTCGAGCTTCTCGCGCGCGATGTCTTCCGCCACATCGCGTTCAAAGGCCGCGACGTCACCGACGCGCTGTTGATACTTAGCCATGTCGAGCTTTCCGGAAGCGTCGAGCAGAGTCAACTTTCCGGCAGCGTCGCTAAAGGTCTTTCTGATTCGTTCGTTAACTTCCTGAGACGAAGCCTCGAGGCCCAACCGGCGAGCTTCCTGAACCGCAATCTTCTTTTGAATCAAGCCGTCAAGAATCTTGTCGTCTGTGTAGCCCATTTGCGTCAGGCTAATCTGGCCGCCGAATCGCGCGAAGTTCATTTGCAGATTCTGCTTTGACGTGGCGAACTCGCCGAGAGTGATGTCTTCGCCGCCCACGGTTGCGACAACTTCCGCGCTCTTGGTCGGCTCAATACCCGAGGAGCCGCTGTTTGGTCGGAAGAAAAGCACCAGGCTGACGGCCATGAGCGCGACGAATCCAAGAATCAGAACCTTGCTGGTGCGTTCGAATTTGCTTAGTTGTTTGAGCATGAAGAACCTTTACGTTGCTGGCAATGAAACGAGAAATTCTAAATGACAGGGCCGCGCGCCGCAACTCGGGAGCGCCGGCGAGTCAGAGTTCAACCTTCAGGTTGTTCTTCGCTCGCCGGTAAGTTGTGCTTCGCTCGCCGGTAAGTTGAAACGAGGACTGGTAGTGCCCCAGTGAATAAACTTTTCCGTAGCCCAGGCGTTTACGCCTGGGAATGAAAGGCGGTCGTTTCAAAAGCCCCATTATGGGGCTTTAATAGCGCTCGCTGTTTCTCACCCAGGCGTAAACGCCTGGGCTACAGAAAAGCCTTGAGATGAAATTGGTCGCTACACGAGGACGCTCGCGATTTTGCTCACTACGACGCGAATGCTATTTTAGTTGCCCAGATGCACTCGGTCGCAACCTCGACAGTGGCATGGGTCGGCTTTTGCAGTTTCATCCTAATAATGCTGGCGATTGACCTTGGTGTCTTCAATCGCAAACCGCACGAAATCTCCTATCGAAATGCCGCCATCTGGAGCGGAGTCTGGGTAACTCTGGCCCTGATTTTTTTCGTCCTTTTACTGGGGCCGCTGGGCTGGCAATTGTTTGACGTTGCTCGGCATCAGAAGGCCCTCGAGTTTATCACCGGCTATCTCATCGAGCTCTCTTTATCAGTAGACAATCTTTTCGTCTTTCTGCTGATCTTTTCGTACTTCAAGGTTCCGCCGAAATACCAGCACCGCGTCCTTTACTGGGGCGTGTTGGGCGCCCTGGTCATGCGCGTGAGCATGATTCTGGTGGGTACGGAACTCATTGCACGGTTTCATTGGATTATTTACCTCCTGGGCGCGTTCCTGGTTTACACCGGAATTCAAATGCTGCGCGGGGGCGAGACGGAACTAGAGCCCGATAAGCAACCAATAATTCGCTTCATCACGCGGCACGTTCCCATTGTACGTCATTACGAAAGGCGAAAATTTTTCACGAAAGTCGACGGCAAGCGAGTAGGCACTCTGTTGTTTCTTGTGTTGGTCGTGGTGGAAGTAACCGATTTGGTTTTTGCAGTTGATTCGATCCCGGCGATCTTTGGCGTTACCACCGATCGATTCATCGTTTATACCTCGAACGTTTTTGCGATTCTCGGCTTACGCACCTTCTATTTTCTGCTGGCGGGAGTGGTCGAAAAATTCCACTACCTCAAAGTGGGTCTCGGCATTGTGTTGGGATTCATCGGCATAAAGATGCTGCTGCCGCTGATCACGAAAATTCTTGGCGCCGGGTTGCATGCTCTGGGATTTGAGAACGGAGCGCAGACGGTCCATCGCTTCGGCGAGATTCCGGTCGGCATTGCCCTCGGTTTTGTAGCTGTTGTGTTGCTCTCTTCGGTAGCAGCGTCGTTAATCTGGCCGAAAAAGCCGGCGGAAGACGAGGAGTAAAAACGACATCGCCCCGAAGGGCTATTTCCCCACGGGGCGACGGAGCGCGCGCCGGAAAGCTCCGGCAGCATTTTTTGGAAACGGGTGCTTAAGCAACCTCAGCCATAGAGAGTCTCGGTGTTGACTCCTCGCTCGCTGTGAACCAAGTATTAGGAGCCAGCGAGTACAGCCTTCCATCTAACTTGGTAAGTATCCAAAGTCTAAACCCCGGTCCCATTAGCGTCAAGTATCATCTTGACCGCACCTCATACGTACAGGCATTTTCGCTTGATTTAACCTCGCCAAATGAGAGGCGCCAACAGGGCCACAATCAAACCGCAAATAATGGTCAATGGTGTTCCGACCTTTACAAAATCGCTGAATCGATAGCGGCCGGGCCCGTAAATCAAGAGATTGCCGTGATGACCAATTGGCGTAAGAAAAGCTACTACCGAGGCCATGGCCACGGTCACGACGAAAGGCTCCGGCGGCTTACCCAAAGCCTGGGCCAGTGCCAATGCAACCGGGGCAAATAACGCAGTCGTGGCTGAGTCCGACATGAACTGAGTTACCACAGCCACCACCGCGAACAAGGCCAGAAGGATCAACCGATCAGGCCAGCCGCCAACAGCGTGTTGCAGCCACCCGGCAACCAGATTAGCGGTTCCGGTCTTTTGCATGGCGACGCCGAGAGGAAGCGCCCCGGCGATGAAGACATAGATTCGCGCGTCAATCGACCGATAAGCCTGGTTTACCGGAATGCATCCCGTTAAAACGACGGCGGCCGCTCCCGTCAATGCCGCCATCTCAATCGACATAACATTGAAGGCGGCGAGCAGGATTGTCGCGAGCATGATCGATCCAGCCAGCCAGGCCTTGCGCCGCAATTTAGGCTCAGCATGAAAGGGAACCATCATGAGAAATGCACTGTCGTTGGCCACGCGCGCGAGACCTTCCTGATCGCCTTCGAGCACCAGAACATCGTTGGCGCGCAACTTGACCTTGGAAAGCTCTTTAATCAGCCATCCGTCCTTGCGCCACAACCCAACCACGATCACGCCATATCGCCGGCGAAAATCGATCTCGGAAACTGTCCGTCCCATCAAATCGGATCGCGGCGCGACGACGGCCTGCACGAAAAGATCGGAACCATCGTCATCGTTCTCTTTCTCCTTTTTTTCGCGCTTATCTTTCGAGCCATAAAGTTTGACCGGATGTAATTCGAGATTCGATTGTTTGCGGATTGAAACCAATTCCTCCGGCGTGGTCCTGACGACCAAAACATCTCCTTCCTTCAATGGTTCGTTGGAAAAGGGCGCGCGCATGCGTCTTCCCTTCCGAATCAATCCAACCGCATCGAAGTGATATGTGTCGTCCTCTGCGATCTCGCCGATAGTTTTGTCCAGCAGTGGCGAATCCTTCAGCAGGGTGATTTCGGTGAGATAGTCTTCGAGCCGGAAATGCTGCGACGTGTCTTCGCTGCCGGTATGCGCCGGCAACAGGAAACGGCCGAGCAACATTACAAAGACAGTGCCCGCCAGGGTCAGAGTCAGGCCGATCGGGGCAATCGAAAAGATGCCCAGGCCCGAACGTCCCGATTGCTGCAGGATTGTGCTCGCAATTAGAAAAGCCGGCGCGCCAATGATCGTGATGGTCGTCCCCAGCGAAGCGGCGAACGACATCGGCATTAAAAGTTTTGACGCCGGAATGTCCCGCTCGCGCGAAATGTCCATCGTGATCGGCAGCATGATCGCGGTGGTGGTGACGTGATGCGTGAAGGCCGATAGCAAACCCACTGCCGGCATGATTACCGCCAGCGCTCTGGTCAAACTTTTGCCGGCAAGTTTCCCAATCCAGGCGCCGAATGTGTCCGACAAGCCGGTGACGTGCAGGGCCGCGCTCAAGACAAAAATGCCGGCTATGACAATGGCCGGCTCGCTGCTAAACCCGGAAAGTGCTTCTTCAGGTTTCAGCACGCGAGTGGCATAAAGCGCAATCACAATCAATAAGGCGACCACGTCGGTGCGAATCCATTCACTGATGAAAAGCACAATTGCGATCGTGAGGATCAGCAGAAACAGAATCTGTTGTGGGCTCAGTCCAAACACAAAAAGTCCTCCGTTAGAGTGGATCGGGGAAGCAACACGAGTTAGGTCGAACTTAGAGGGAAACCGAAAAGAGGGGGTATCTGCAGAGTATATGACGGGATCAGTTGTCGCAAGCTGGGACGGATACGCACCCCCCCGGAAAAGTGTACAGCAGGCTGCCAGCCTGCTGATGTTGTCGCCTGATCTCAAGCTCTTTCGCAACGCGACAACAGGCTGGCAGTCTGCTGTACGCTTTTTTGTGCAAGGCTCCTCCGGCGTGCGTACCTTCGACTTGGCGAAATTGATCTGTTACTTTTCGACGTCCGAATCGCGATGACCATGCAGATTACGATCAAGACACCTTCTAACTTTAATTTTCAACGCACCGTCCTCAGCCACGGGTGGTGTGAGCTTCTGCCCTTTGAACTGGACCGCAAGAATTGGATTCTTACGCGCGTCCTCGACGTCGGTCGAACAAAGCCGGTTACCGTTAGAATCTCATTCGGAAAGCGCGGACTGAGAGTCTTGACATCGCGCGAGATGACTGAAGCCGGGGCCGCCAGAATAGTTCGCGACGTGCGACATATGTTGCGGCTCGACGATGACCTTCAGGAGTTTTATGTGGCCATGTCGGCGGAGGCGGAGTTCGCCTGGATCACCAACGAGGGCGCGGGGCGGTTGTTGCGGTCGCCTACCGTTTATGAAGATTTGGTGAAGATGATTTGCACTACCAATTGCTCCTGGGCGCTAACCTTAAAAATGGTTACCGCTTTAGTAAACGAGTTAGGCCGCACCTCTGATGACGGGCGCAAATCTTTTCCTGACGCGCAAACTATGTCCGAACAATCGGTCGGTTTTTACCGTGACAAGATTCGCGCCGGCTATCGCGCTCCTTACCTGAAAGAACTCGCTGGACGAGCGGCGTCGGTCGAACTTGCAGTCGAAAGCTGGCTCGGCAGCAACGCTGCTTTGCCTGACCTCATGAAAGAGATGAAGACTGTCAAAGGTGTGGGTAACTATGCCGCGGAAAATTTGCTGAAGCTTATTGGGCGCTACGACGGTCTCGCGCTCGATTCGTGGACGCGCGCGCAATTTGCGAGGATGCACAACCGTGGGCGTTCTGCGAATGACAAAAAGATCTTACGTTTCTATGCACGTTTTAATTCGTGGCGCGGTCTGGCGATGTGGTGCGACATGACCCGTCACTGGCTGGATTCTGAAAATGTCGCCAATTGGTAGCAGTTGTGCAATTGTTTAGACCACCTTACAAACTCCCGTATGGAAACCTTTTCTTTACATAGAATTAACAATCTTTTCGCGCAACCTTTCCGTATCTAAGATCACTAACTCAATACGAACGCGAGCGTTAAGTTTTAAAGCTTCGTACGGGGGGCCTAATTTTTGCAGGTGTTTGCAGGTGGTTTTTAAATGAACAGGGAGGTAGTGAAGATGAAACGTTTCATGAAGACAATGTTGGTGGCGCTGGCAATCACAGCGCTGGCGTCGATCAGCGCGATCGCTGGCGACAAGGCCAAAGTTGAAAAGAAGATGGTGACATTTACCGAAGACACCATGGTTAACGGTACGCTGGTTAAGAAGGGCGATTATGAAGTCAGGTTCGACGATAGCACCGGCGAGTTGAGTGTCATGAAAGACGGCAAGGTCAAAGCCAAGACCACGGCCCATTACGAAGCGCGGAGTGACAAGGCGAAAAGCACAGCGATTCGGACAGTTGACGCCGGCAGTAATGTCGAGCTCAAGGGCATAACTTTTGGCGGATCCGATCAAGACGTCATCGTTGGCGCGCGTGGATCTGTCAGTGGAACACAGTGACGAAGACGAACAAGGGGTGGTTAAAAAAAGGGCGCTGCGGAGAAATCCGGAGCGCTCTTTTTTGTGTCAGAACCGGGAGCGATAGCGACCGGATCAACAAATACCGATGGGTCGTCTTGATCCAGTCGCTATCGCTCCCGGTTCGGACACTCAGGCGCCGGTTCGGTAACGCAATCCCAGCCCAATGATCTTTTGCAGCAGTGCTTCATAATCAACGCCGCAATGTTGCGCGGAGTCGGCGAAGTCTTCGGCGTGGGCAATCTGCGGATTCGGGTTCGCTTCGAGCAGATAGATTTCTCCGTCGTCAGTCACGCGATAATCCAGACGAGCATAGCCGCTCAGAAAGAGCGTGCGATAAATCTTTTTCGACAGTCGCTCGAGCTTCTGTTTCATCTTTTTGTCGACGTCGGCTGCTTTGGTGACGACCCCGACTTTTTCCTGGTAGGCTGGATCCCACTTCAATTTTGAAGTCGCGATGTTCGGCGCGCCCTCCGGCAGCTTTTCAATCACCAGTTCCCACGGCGTATAGCATTGCAGGCGCTGATTCCCAATCACGCTGACATAGATTTCACGACCCGCGATGTACTGCTCGGCAATCGCGTGCGTCTTGGTTTGCCGGTGGATGAACTCGACGCGCTCGGCTAGTTTGTCGTCGTCATGGACGATCGACGCGCGGGCGATGCCGACTGAGCCTTCTTCGCTTATTGATTTAACCAGCAGCGGGAACTTCAAACGCTTCGATCTTTTCACTACCCGGTTCATGTGAAAGACGGCGAACGCGGGCACGTGAATTCGGTGATAGGCAAGCACCATCTTAGACAGGGCTTTGTCTCGGCAGATCGTCAACCCGCGCGGATTGCAGCCGGTGTACTGCTGCTTCATCAGTTCGAGATAACTGACCACGTGCTGGTCATAGAGCGGGTAACCGTGAAATTCTTCCAGCAGATTAAAAGCCATCTGCGGTTTGTGCTCGAGCAGGGCGTTGCCGATCACGCCCAGGTTGTTATAAACGCCGACGGGCGAGACTTCATGTCCCATCTTTTTCAAAGTTGAGATCACGTCCCATTCGGTTTTGAACGGCGCAATTTCTTTGGGCGTCAGTCCGTCGACGCTATCAGGCGGCACCAGGTCTTCGTGACAGAGAACGATCACGCGCAACTTCTTGAAAGTGTCGCCGTTCTTCGCGGCGGCGTTCGCTTTACGCCTGGTACTGCGGTCCGATTTTTGGTTGTCGGTCTTCACAGGTACTCTGAAATTCGCGTGTCAGAAGCCCGACCGTCAGGAAGGGCATCATAGCTATGATTGCCCTTGCTTACGCGCGGGCTTCAGACACTAATCCAAAGCGGCGAGAGGTCGCCGCACTCCAATCACAAGGCAATTCGGTAATAGCCCGAGTGAACCACATTCATCGTCTGCACGGTCAGCATGATCATCAAGTGCCGTTTGAGCATCTCTTCGCGGCCGACGACGCGCAACTTGAGTTGGGCCGCCCGCGCGATCATCAATTCCAAAACGTGATCGATGGCGTAGCCGTGGACGCCCGTGCCTTCAGATACGAGTTGTTGAATTTCCGGAGCTACGCGCCGCAAAAAAGCCGCTGCTGTTTCACGCGCGCGGCGGCGCGGCTCGGCGGAAAAAATTCTTCTCAGATCGTTGTCGAGGTAAGCCGGCCATTCAAAGGCGTACTTCTCTCGTTTACGATCGTAGTGTTCGCGCAAAGTAATGCGAATTTCCGGCAGCGTTTCGATCTTGCGACGCACGCGGTTTCTGGGACGCGTGCCAGCAACCTCTTCAAGCAGTTCATCAACATATTCGAGCTTCCGCAGCGCGGGCCAGCCGCGATAGCGACGCCGCCAGTTCGAACGCGGCTGGAGCCAGACGGCGAACGTCTCGGCAAAGTCTTCTGCCGGATGCGCCTGCGCATACCAGGCATCCAGGTTCAAAACATAGCGCCGGCTGTTCGGCTTTGGTTTGTAAGACGGCGGATACTTTTGCGCGAACGATCCAAAGGTGCGAATCCAACGCCGCTTGAAATGGAGCCGAAAAGCATTATCGAGCGCGTGGCCCGCTTCGTGGCGCAGGATGCGCATGCATTCGACGTCGGTTCCGCCTTCAACTTCGCGCATGTACTTGCGCTCGAGCTTCATCAGCCGCGGATGGGCCAGATAAAAGGGAATTGCGAAACCGGGAACGCCGTCCGGGGTGAACCATTCCGCCGACAACCAAACATGCGGCTTGAAGCGAATGCCGCGTCCGTTCAGTTCACTGTAGAGTCGTTTGATGTGAGGTTCGATGAAGGAGCCCTTGATGCGAATCGGTAGATCGCAAATGCGAGTGTCGAGCAGCCGCTCGTCTGAGACGAGGCTCCATTTGAATCGCGTCGGCACGGATCGAGATTGTAACTGCGATCACTTGTAACGCAAACTGTTAGTTTGCGTGAGGAGATTCGCAAACTAACAGTTCGCGTTACGATTGCTCAGTGCGGTCGACCGGCACGCACGCCTCCGGCGAGTGCGGATATAAAAGACTTGTTGCCGCCTTCCGCATCTGAACCTCCCGCGCAGGGAAAGCGCGTTTAAGACTCAGCCACCTATCCCAAGCTTTTTCATTTGACTATAGATCTGATTCGCCACCTCAGCGTTTCCTTCATTGGTGACGTGCAAAGCGTCCACAAACACTTCCTTGTTGTAGCTTCCGAACGTCGAGCTTAAATCAAAGCTGTAACAGTTCGGAGAGAACGAATACGCTTCAGTCAAACCGCGCCGTATCTGATCATATTGATTCTGGAAGTATTGAAGCAGCTCCTGCGAAGGATTCCAGAGTGTTTGTTCGTTACCTACCAGAGGGTTCTTAAACCCCAGGGTAGGTTGAAGCACAGTCACAAGTTTGAAACGTCCTCCATTCGCAACGGCACACATCCTTCTGTGATTCGCGACGTAACTCTCGGCGATCGAGTTTTTCCAAGGGTCTCCACCATAAGCCGTCTGCTGCCGCAGAGACTCTATCAGGCTGGGATCGGGTGGTGCATCCAGACGGCTATTGGGAACGAGTGTGAGAGCCCATGTCAGGAATTTGCTCTTGCGAAGCAAGGACACTGAGATTGGCGGTGCGCCACTCCCATACATCCGGGACTCCTGCTCCATGAACAAGTAGGGGTAATCCGGCCGTGGGTCGCCGAAGTAGGGATAGTTGAGGTCATTCGCACCGTCGTAGACGATAACTAAATCCGGATCATAATCGAGAACCGTATGGGTGAGCAGTGAGAGTTCCTGACCCGAGATGTATGCCGGCACGCCCCAGTTGTAAACTCTCACATCGCTACGTCCCTCTTTGTGAAACAGGATTTCGATCTGTCCTGCGATAGAGTTCGCAAGCGGAAATCCCGCAAACGCAGCGGAGCCACCCAGCATCATGATCCGGTACTCGCCCGATTTTGGACGTCGCGGCACTACTCCACGAAACCCAATTTCATTGGTGGTCTCGAAAGCGTTTGGGGCTTTCTCGGGGAGAACGTAGAGGAATTCGTAGGCCGCTAAGGTTGTGTTGGGTTTGTTTGCAAACTCGACATAAGGTTTCGGTTCAGCGGCTTGACGTTTATGAGTGCTCGGCGATCTCTCGACGAGGCGTGTCGTGACCTCCGCCAGCAGAAACAGACCAACGAGCATCAGCAACAGGGCGCGATTCACCCGCTTGCTGCCAACGACTGCGAAATAAGCATAAAACGTGATTGCAGCAGCGATCGCCAGAAGAAAAATCAGCAGCCGGACACTGTACCTGCCGAAGACCAACGGATGCGACGATCGGTATTTGAAGTAAGGAAAAATCAGCCAAACGAGGAACAGCGCAATGGCCAGATTAACGGGGAAAGCACCGCCTTTTTCTTTGAGCGAATGCCACGTGCGGTTCAACCGGGAGAGGGCCATACGTCGAGTAAAGACTGTCAGTTATCCATTTTGTCGGGGATTGCCTCGGACGTTGGTACCTGGCCCGCGCCTAACTTTCAAGCATGCGTTCGATAACTGAAAAACTTGCTTGTAAAGCTTGCCCGAGTTTGTCAGGTTGACTACCGCCGCCTTCGGCCATGTCGGCTTTGCCGCCGCCCTTGCCGCCGATAATCGGCGCGAGTTCTTTGATCACCTGACCCGCCGGAACTCTTTTCGTGAGGTCGTCTGAGGTGCGCACGATCAGCGAAGCCTTGCCGTCGTTGGCGCGTCCAATCACCACTACCCCCGACTTAATTCGATCGAGCAGCGTGTCGGATAGCTGGCGCATGCCGGCAGCATCGAGGCCGCTGGCTTCTTTCGCCAGCACGCGCACGCCGGCGACTTCGCGGGCTTCATCTCCATTCGCAGCGGAAGTGCTAATCGCGCCGCTGGCGATTTTCAGTTTCAGTTCTTCGGCTTCGCGGCGTGCTTTCTTCAATTCATCCTGAAGCTTTCCGATGACGTTCGGAAGTTCCGCGCGCGACGTGCGCAGATTTGCCGCAGCTTCCTCGATCAGCTTTTCGTCTTCGCGGAAACGTTCGTAAGCGTCAAAGCCGGTGACCGCGCGAATGCGGCGCACGCCCGAGGCGATCGATTCATCGCTGGTGATTTTGAATACGCCGATGTCGCCAGTCGCGCGCACGTGTGTGCCGCCACAAAGCTCTTTGGAAAATCCGGGCACGGTCAAAACGCGCATCATGCCGGAATACTTTTCGCCGAACAGGGCCATCGCGCCGCCTCGAATTGCTTCTTCGACCGGCATTACGTCGGTATCGACTTTCACGTTGCGCAGGACTTGTTCATTGACCAACCGCTCGACTTCTTCGATCTCTTCATCGGTCATCGGCTGATAATGATTGAAGTCAAAGCGCAGATAATTCGGGTGTACGACTGAGCCGGCCTGCTTCACGTGCCCGCCCAGGACTTCGCGCAAAGCCGCATGGACCAGGTGCGTCGCCGTGTGATTGCGTCGCGTGGCGTCGCGTCTCTCAACGTCGACTTCGGCAGTGACCGTGTCGCCGACAGTGATTGAGCCTTTTTCGATTTTGACTTTGTGCACGATCAGGCCTTGCGCGGGGGAATAGGTATCGAGCACCGTCGCAACTAGAGGCGGTTGCCCGACCGTCAGTGAAGGCTCGAATATTTTCCCACTATCTCCAACTTGTCCGCCACTCTCAGCGTAAAAGGGTGTCCTATCCAAGACAACATCGCCGGTATCACCTTCATTTAGTAGTTGAACCTCACGTTCATCTTGTAATAGCGAAATAACCTTGGAGTCTTCTACACGTGTGGTGTCATAACCTTTGAATTCGGTTCTAGCGCTCACGATGACGCTGGGCGGAAACGTAGTGATTCGTAACCGCGCTGTTCCGGGTTGCACAATTACAGGTTGTAGTTCTCGAACTGCCTCGTCAAAAAGCCGATTGAATTCTTCCTCCGGAATTTGAAAGTCATGTTCCTCAAGGCTCACGCGGATCAGGTCGCGTGGGACACCGAACGTATCAAAGAGCGAAGCCATCTGTTTGTAGGCGGGAACCTCACCGGTAGGCGTCCTTGCCCATAGCTCATCGAGCTTTTGCAGTCCAACCGTCAACGTAGATCCAAAGCGCTCCTCTTCCAGCTTGACCATCTTGGCGATGAACTCGCGATGAGTCTCAAGTTCCGGATAAGCCTCGCCCATTTGATCGACCACGAAGTTCGTCACTTTATGAAAGAACAATCCCTCGAATCCCAGGGTGTGCCGGCCCTGATAGATCGCCCGCCGCATGATCTTGCGCAGCACATAATTCCGTCCTTCGTTCGCGGGCAAAATCCCATCAGCGATCGAAAAGGCGGTCGCGCGCGCATGATCGGCAATCACACGACAAGCGAACTTTTTCTGTTCATCTAAACTGTCGTAACTACTCATGTCCAATTCCGTGGCAAATTCCGCCAGGCCTTTCTACGCGCGATCCTGGTCAACTGTGTTACAGCTCTCGGGCAACGACGGTTCGCTCAATCCGTCGGCTTCACGCTGCTGAGGTTTAGCCCCCATTAGCTCGACGCATAACTCCCAAAGTTCGTCGAGTATTTGCAATCGAGCCGTGACTGCTGCGGCTGACATGTCAACTCTCATTTTGCAGCCTTTCGATATCGACTCGATCCTGTGGTCGCCCACTAAGTTCTTTCAATTTGATCAATCCTTCGCGCGATACAGTCGAAATCGTTCCATTCCTCCATGTCACCGTTTCGCGATCACTCCAAACTTGACGCGTGAGTTCTGTCACCAACAGAAAATCTACAGTAATCAACCTCTTGTGCTCGGGCTCGAGCTTCGAAATGCGTCTGATTTGAATAGCTCCATCATGAAAGTTCAGCGGAAGTCCTTCAACGTTGTACCCCAGGCTCTGCGCCGTCTCCCAAGCCCTTTCGAGATCGTCCGATTGCACCATCAGGTCAATGTCAATGGTCGCTCGGGGAGCGCCATGAATCGCCATTGCCAGACCGCCGCACACCGCGTACGGTATTTCGCGCCGCTCGAATTCCCCAATCAGATTCGTGAACTCTTCCAGGAGCGATGCCAAAGTTCACCGTCCAACTGCCAACTCTGCCGTGAACTCAACCACGTTCTTCAGCAGATCCGTTTCGTAATTCGACTTCACGCCTTGCAGCACGACGGCGAGCCGTTCCAATCCCATGCCAGTATCGACTGAGGGCGCCGGCAGTGGATCGAGTTTGTACTTGCCGGGCTCGACTTCAGTACGCTCGAACTGCATAAACACGAGATTCCAAATCTCGGTGATCGTATCGCCCGGGCCGTTCACGTTTTCGGTGCAGTTCTCGGCATCGCTGGCGTCATCGCCCATGTAGTAATGCACTTCACTGCACGGTCCGCACGGACCCGTCTCGCCCATCTGCCAGAAATTATCTTTCCGGCCAAAGCGCAGGATGCGTTCGCGCGGCGCGCCCACTCGTTCCCAGAACTTTTCGGCGTCTTCGTCGGGACCGACTTCGTCGTCGCCTTCGAAAACTGAAAACCACATGCGCTTCGGATCGAGCTTGAATTCATTTACCAGCAAGTCCCAGGCAAACTTGATCGCGTCCTCCTTGAAATAATCGCCGAAAGAAAAATTGCCGAGCATCTCAAAAAAGGTCTGGTGGCGCGCGGTCTTACCGACTTCGTCAAGATCGTTGTGCTTACCGCCGGCGCGCACGCATTTCTGCGACGAGCAGGCCCGCACATAATCGCGTTTTTCCGCGCCGAGAAAGACATCCTTGAATTGATTCATGCCCGCGTTGGTGAACAGCAAAGTGGGGTCGTTTGCGGGCAAAAGCGGGCTGGAGCGCACCCGTGTGTGCCCCTGCCGCTCAAAGTACTCGAGGAATTTTTCGCGAATTTCGTTGCCGGTCATGATCGTTTGAGTTTAGCATGCGGATTTGTGGTTCCAGAACCGTAGATTGAAACGACGCAAAATACATTGGTGTGCGCCGGGCGCTGACTGGAGCGCAAGCGTCCCGCTTGCATTCAACGAGCTCTGGTCTCGCGCCAGGCAAGCGAGGACGCTTGCGCTCCAGTCAGCGGTGTCGTCCTTCGCCTTCCACCGCACTCCAAATTTGCCGCTGCTTCGCGGGTTCAAGCTGACATTTTTCGCATATCGACTTGATCGATCCGTTTCACCCGACGATACTGCTGTCAGGGTCAAAACCGTTGCGCACCATTCGTTTCCAAATCATTAGTCTGATCATCGTCTGCTCGATGATCGCCGCGTGTTCTGAGAAGACCGCACCCGCCGGCCCCAAGTTCAAAGGTCGCCTTTTGTTTCTGTCTGGCGACGATGCGGCCGGCAAAGACTTGATTGAGTTAACTGCAGGACCGAACGACACGTTCATCAACACCACTCTGACCGCTGGTGTGTCTGAAGCCGCGGCGAGTCCTGACCAGACGCATCTTCTCTATTCCACCAAAGGCGAAATCCAATTGCGAGATTTGGGTAATGGTGGAGTCAAGTCCCTGATCAAAGGTCAGGGTTACTGTCTCGCCTGGTCACCGGACGGCAAGCGCTTCAGCTATAAACAACACAGCGAGTCTTCGATCAAGCTCTTCGCGTCTAACCTCGACGGCAACTCAAAAATGGTCTGGGAAGAGCGGTTGCCGGACAAACAACCAGTCAATCAATCCTCTGCGGCCGATGTTGCGGGATGTGCGCAATGGGTCGGACCAGACAAATTGATCTTTGATCGGTTTGGGCCGTCACAAAAGAAAGGCGGCGACGTCAAACCCAACACCACGACGCTGGCCACCGTAAGCGATTCGGTGAAGCTGGAGGATGCCGAAAAGAAGTGGTCGGTTGAAGGAATATGCAAAACGGGCAACGCGATCCTGCGATCACAGGACCAGGGAAATATTCTCATCGCGAAGAGCCTGGAGATTATTAAGACTGTCAATCCTACTTCCGGCCCCTGCTCGGGGTGTCGATTCGTCGGCTTTGCCGCGCAGAGCTGCGTGCCATTCTTTATCGAGGAAAACACAAGAGACAGCAGTGATTTATTTTCGCTCAACCCCACCAACTGGCAGCGCCAGAGAAGCGCCCACATCGGTCAACCTTTTTCGCTGAGCGCGAAAATGCTGATCAATTCATCCACCAGATTCATGTTGGTTGGAGATGCGCCCTCATCTTTGTTGCTGGTGGACACGGAATCCGGCGATATCACTTCGCTGTTGGCAAAGACTAATACTCCACTGACTTCTCCGGTACCAATTGTTTGGATTGAGAAGAACTGATCAGCCGGCGCCGGCACTGTTTTGTCGGTTCGCGAATCGCTGCCCAGCGTTAGAGAAACCAACTCATCAAGTCAACGCAGCCGCGGCAATTATTTGTTTGTGAAAGACCGGCGCTATTGCGAATATCATCCTTCCACAACTCTGTTTAGCGCCAGGACTCGTAAGGAGAGTGTTGCGCTGATTTAGTTTTCGTAACGCAAACTGCTAGTTGCGCGCGCGTGGATGCCATTGACTCATCGCAAACTAACAGTTTGCGTTACAAATTAGGCACTACCCGAGGAGACTCTCACCTATGTTCTCAAAACGAGCGAACTTAATTTCCGCCATCGGCATTGCGTTTCTGTCAGTGCTCTTTATTCCCCAGGCAGCTAACGCGGAGCCTGTCAGAATAACTACTGGCTCGGTGAGCGTAACCAGCAACATTCGCGACATAATATCTTTCAATTTTTCAGGCAACGGCTTATCCGTCAATGGCTTTGACCTTCACGCGGCTCTTCCCCAATACATGTCGCCGTGTCTCAGGTCTGCATCTCTCTGCCAACCGGGAGACCTTATTTTCCCAAGTGCCCTAAGACAGCTCAGCTCCGAACCCGGTTCCGGATCGTCCGTCACTTTCAATGGCAGGTCCGTTCTGGTTTCCTGGGAATCGAACGATAGCTTCCTGCAGTTTACTGGCCCAGGGGTAGTCATTCCTTTTTCGACAGATCAAATAACGTTGACGATGCCTTTTGACATGGTCGGCACGATACATGTCCACCCTCTGGATGATCCCGGTTCGGTGATTTTCAGCACCGAGATTGACGGCAGCGGAATTGCGACTTTGACTCTCCAACGTCCGGCGGGGAACCCAGCGGGATTCGCAATCACTGCGGCGCGATATGATTTCAGTCCGGCCGCGGTTCCTGAACCTGCTACGGTTGTTTTGTTAACCACGGGTCTGGCGGGGATAGTCGTCAGGAAATGTCGCAAGTCGCGGCGATCAAAGCAGCCTTAATCCTGAGTATTATCAATTTGGTTTTGCGCCAACGCCCGAACCTTCTCACTCACCAACTCAAAAGTAAATCCCTGACGAAGCAAGTGATCAAAGAGCTTCTTAACTTCCTCTCTGGTCTTTGGTTTGCCGCGAAGCCGAACCCGTTTCGCGATGGCGCGATCAATTAGATCTTCTTCGGGTGTCTGTGCGAAAACCTGATCCAACGCCTCATCGACTGTTTGCCTGTCGATTTTCTTTTGCCACAGATCGCGCTGCAGCCTTTGCCTGCCAATTGGCCGTTGCTGTACGCGCAGCGATGCGTAGCTTTGCGCGAACCTGGCGTCGTCCAGATAACCATATTCGCGCAAACGTTCGATCACCGTTTCGACCAGTTCAGGAGTAGCTCCTCGTCCCGCGAGTAATCGTTCGCGCAGTTCTTCGACCGAGCGTTGTTTGGCGGCCAGCAACTTCGCGGCGCGCTGAAACAGGCGTTCGCGCGCTTTGGCTGGATCGGCCGGAGGCTTTTCTTCCTCGGCAGGCTTCTGCTTTCCTCTGTAACCTCTTTTGAAAATGATTCAGTATTTAACCACAGAGGAACACAGAGATTAGAATGCTGGGGGAGCTGTCCTGATTTTAAGGATGAGGTCAATACCGGGAGCGGTAGCGAACGGGTCAAGCCGACAGCACTAATCGAGATTGCTGGTATTGTTACCCGGTCGTTACCGCTCCCGGTACTAACTCCATAACTTCAGCGGTACGCACTCGAAAATTAGAACTGAAAATACTTTCATGGATGGCGCATTCATTATCGACAAGCCCGCCGGCCTGACTTCACATGATGTGGTCGCGCGCATGCGCAAGATCATCGGCGAGCGCCGAGTCGGTCATACCGGAACTCTCGATCCTTTCGCGACCGGCGTGCTCGTTATGCTCGCGGGCCGGGCCACACGGCTGGCCCAATTCCTGAGCGGCGCCGAAAAGGAATACGAAGCAACGATTCGCTTGGGTTATGCGACTGACACCGGCGACGCCACCGGGACTTGCGTACCAAGCAATTTCATCACAGAGGCACAAAGAACCACGGAGTTCCACAGAGAAGAAATTGAAATTGCGATGGCGACGCTGCGCGGTGAAATCGAACAGACGCCGCCAATGTATTCGGCAAAGAAGGTGGGCGGGCGGAAGCTCTACGAACTGGCGCGCCGCGGCGAAGAAGTTGAGCGCAAGTCAGTTCGAATTGTTGTTAGTGAATTCGAAGTGATTTCGCAAAGCGGTTCGTTCGTTAATGTTAATAACGACGGGACTGCGGACCTTCGTGCGCGCATCGTGTGTTCAGCGGGAACGTACATTCGCACACTCGCCGAGGATTTCGGAAAGCAACTTGGCGTAGGAGCGCATCTCGCCGAGCTGCGTCGCACGCGCGCCGGATCTTTTCGAATTGAAGATGCAGTTACGCTGGAACAATTAGCCGAGTTGTCGGAATCCAAAGTGATCTCACCTGACGCAGTTTTGTCTCATCTTCCGGCAATTGAGCTAATGGCGGACGAAGTAACGCGGACAATTCACGGTGTCGATCTGGAGCTTGATCATGACGCTGTTGTGAATTGGGAAGACGGACAGGCGATTCGCCTGCGCAGCGCAGATCAACTAATCGCCGTCGGATCTTATGATGAATCGCGACGAGTGGTTCATCCAAAAGTTGTGATTGCGGATGTGTCAGAAGCCCGACCGTGAGGGAGAGCTCGCCTGGGCTTTTGCGTCAAAGCTCATTAACACTCTTTCATTCACACCGGGCTTCATCCCGGTGATCTGCGCGCGGAAGTCCGTCGGAACCGTTTCAACGGTTTTCTCTTCCATGCAATGGAATGAGCAAGCAGAAGAGGACTTTGCATCCAGTGTGAGCCGAGAAACCGTTTCAACGGTTTTTTGATCCATCTGCGTCAAAGCACCGGGCTGAAGCCCGGTGTGAATGAGAGGTGGGACAGCCTTGCACCAAAAAGAGTACAACAGGCTGCCAGCCTGTTGTCGAGTCTGCGAAGAGCTTGAGAATCAGGCGACAGAATCAGCGGGCTGGGAGCCTGCTGTAGACTTTTTGTGCAAGGCGAGGTGGGACCGGCTTTTGACGCAAAAGCGCTCGCCGGTGATAGCCCTTGCTTACGCGCGGGCTTCTGACACGCTCTTTTGTTAAGATTCGCGTGGTCATGAAAAAACGTTATCTGCTCGCAGGAATCTCAGGCATCGTCGCCGGCGCAGTAGCGACCAAGCTGCTCACGCGCCCGCAGGACGTCAGTTGGCGCGACAGTCTCGATTTCATCTACAACGCCGAATACTCATGGTTCACGCGCGTCGACGGCTTGCGCATTCATTACCAGGAAGCCGGCGATGAAAATGCGCCGCCGATCATTCTCATTCACGGTTTCATCTCGTCGAATCTGATCTGGAGTAACACCCTGGTGCCTCTGGCAAATGCCGGTTTTCGCGTGATCGCTCCGGACTTGCCGGGCTATGGGTATTCCGACAAACCCCGCTACGCGCAATACACGATTGATGAGCAGGCCAATGCGTTAAAGCGTCTGATGGATAGGCTGGGAATTGGGAGTGCCACAATCGTCGGAGCTTCGTACGGTGGCGCGATTGCCGCGACGTTGGCGCTTGATTATCCCGAGCGCGTCGACAAGTTGATCCTGGTGGGCGCCGTGAGCAATGACGAGGCGAAAAAGAAATTGCTCTTGAGAATTTCGCGTTTTCCGATCGTCGGAGACATCGTCACACCACTGTTCCTCGGTTCGCGCTGGATCCTGCGCAAACGAATGCAGGATATGTATCGGCGAATGGGAAAGCCGATCAACGAACGCATGGTCGCGTCCCGTCATCATTTGCTTGAGACTGCGAATACTCATCGAGCGATGATTCGCACCGCGCGCAACTGGAGCGCGAATCGCATCGAACGAGAAGCTTCGCTGATTCGCCAGCCCACCATGCTCGTGTGGGGCGACGACGACAATCACATCCCGCTCGGCAACGCGATCAGGTTGCGCGACACGATTCCGAATGCGCGCTTAATCGTCTTTCGAAACTGCGGGCACCTGCCGCCCGCTGAGCATCCCACGAAATTTGTCGAGGTCGTCGCAGATTTTTGTCAGGCAAGACAGGCAGAGCCTTTACAGTTTAAGCCGCGCCAAAACCGCCTGCGGTAGCGGGCTTCTGACACGATCTCAATTCATCTTTAGGGCCTGACCCACCGACGGATCTCTCCGCACGCGCCAGATCTTGGAATCGAGATAGTAATGAATGAAGGCGTAGCCCCAGAGAAACGCGATGCCTAATTGGATCGGTGTCGAAAGCGCCGCCGGCGAATCGCCGGTATGCAGGTTGAGGTAACCGAGGAATTGCCGCGGTCCCTGGTAAATGATGCCGAACAAAATCCCAAACCCGATGTAGAAAATCAGCCGACGGCTGATGACCGCGGCGGGACCGTAAGTGGCACGCGCATCCTGCGCGTGATTCAAGGGCGAGACGCCCTTGCCACTGTATTTCTGATTATGAAACCAGATCAGCCGGTGATATTGCAGGTTGTGATAGATGGTCAGAATCGCGACCAGCGCAATCGGCTTCGCCGGCATCGGCGTCACCAGCGCAACCCAATGCATCGGAATCGCCGCCGCCAACAATAAGTATTTCGGCACATTGAGCGGTTCACGGCTGATAGCTCGTTGAATCTGTCTAATCAACCAGCCAATTCCCAAAACAATCGTCCCGATCAAAAGCAGGGTGGCCACCGCATTCACGCCGCCGCGTAGGATCGGCGGCACCCGAGCCATGGCCGTTGGATCGTTCGCGATGAAAGCGACAAACGGATAATTGAACGCAAACATCAAGAGCAGACGATCCAGCGCGTTATCGATCGGCGCCAGGTCGTTGTTCTTCTTTTTGTAAAGCACCATGAAGCCGTAGTGCTGCTTTACCAGATGGTAGTAGGCCCAGAGCGCGGCAACAAAAAAGAAAGTGAAGCCCAAACCGAGCAGAACCAGAATTGGTCCAACCACAAAAAACAGAAGCGATCCCAACAGCAGGCGCTTGCGCGTCTTCCATTCCGATCGATCAAAGTAGGTGCGCGAGAGAGTTCCGAAGACATGTGGTGCGTCGATCAGGATAGCCCAGCCGGCAACCATCGGTATCAAGGGCAGAACTCCGGTCACGTAGAGAACCAACAGCAGATAGCTTGCAGCGACAGACCCAATAAACCAGACGAGATCCTCCCGCGCGCTGATGATCCAGCGCAGGGAAATCGCACCGGCGCGAGATTGCTCTTTGATTGTTTCAGTAGCGGCGGACATTGGTATTTCTCTGAGTCTCTGTGCGATCTCCGTGCCTCTGTGGTGAATTCTCGTCAGCCAATTTCACCACAGAGACACTGAGAACCACAGAGTCGCGGAGAGGAACTTACTACTCTCGCAAATCCATCCCGGTCATCTCAGACGGCTTCTCGAGTCCTAACAATCCCAGCATCGTCGGCGCCACGTCCTCGAGCGCGCCACCCTCGCGCAATTTCACGCCAATCGATGCTTCGTCAATTAGATGAAATGGCACGGGATTCGTTGTGTGCGCCGTGTGCGGCTGGCCGGTCTTCGGATCGATCATCATTTCAGCATTCCCATGATCGGCCGTGATCAGCATCGTGCCGCGCTGCGCCCGAATCGCTTTGGTAATCCAACCCAGACAGGTGTCGACGTACTGGCACGCTTCGATGGCTTTGTCGAGCTTGCCTGTGTGACCAACCATATCGGTGTTGGCAAAGTTAACGATGAAGACATCCGCTTCGCGTCCTTCGATGGCGCGCAGGAGCTTGTCCGTGATCTTGAACGCAGACATTTCCGGCGCCAGATCATACGTCGCAACCTTTGGCGAAGGGACGAGCAGACGCTTCTCGTGCGGGAACTCCCGCTCGGCGCCGCCGTTGAAGAAGTAGGTGACGTGCGCATACTTCTCAGTCTCAGCCATGCGATAGTTGTCCACGCCGCTAACCGCAAAGACATCCGCCAGAATATTCCGCGGCAGCTCAGGCGGAAAAGCCACCGGCAGAGGATAGGTCTTGTCATAAACCGCGAAGCAAACATAGTGAGTATGCGGCCGGTTCGGCGCCGGGAAATCGTCGAAACCGGGAACGGCGAGGGCGCTGGTGATCTGGCGCGCGCGGTCGGCGCGAAAGTTAAAGAAGATTACAGAATCACCGTCCTGGATAGTCGCCACCGGAACGCCTTCCTCGCGGGTTACGACGATGGGCTCGACGAATTCATCAGTGACGTTGCGTTCGTAAGATCGTCCAAGCGCCGCAATCGGATCGCGGGTGTGTTCGCCTTCGCCATGAACCAGCATTCGATAGGCGCGCTCAATTCGCTCCCAACGCTTGTCGCGATCCATCGCATAGTAGCGGCCGACCACCGTGGCAATCTCGCCGACTCCGATCTCTCTACACTTTTCCTGCATCGTTGCGACGTACTTTTCCGCAGACGACGGCGGCGTGTCGCGACCGTCAAGAAAGCAGTGCACGAACACCCGGCGCACCTCGTGCTCCTTCGCCATCCGCAGGAGCGCGTATGCATGCTCCTGCGATGAATGCACCAGCCCGTCAGATGTCAGTCCCATTATGTGCAGCGCGCGATCGTGCTTGACGGCATTGTCCATCGCGGCAGCGAGAGCGAGATTGTGAAAGAACGTTCCCGAACTGATCTCATGATTGATCCGTTCAACGTCAGTTCGCAGAACGCGACCTGCGCCGAGGCAAAGGTGACCCACGTTCGAATTTCCCATCACGCCTGTGGGCAAGCCGACACATTCACCCGAGGCCTGGATCAGAGTGTGTGGATATTTTTCACGCAGTTCGTCGTAGTAGGGCATGTCCGCCAAAGCAATCGCGTTACCTTCGCGTTCGGCGCGATAGCCAAAGCCGTCAAGAATGATCAGAGCAAGTGGTGGTTTTCGTGGCATAGACTTCAGTCTGTGGTTTCTGAGGTATCACAGACTAAAGTCTGTGCCACTGATTGCCAATAATCCGGGCTTTCTTTCATGTTCGGATCGGGCCGCTCCATCCAGCGCTCAGGGCGATGAAGTTTGATAAAACCAAACTTTTCATAGAGCCCGTGCGCATCTTTGGTCGCCAGCACCCAGCGCCTAAACCCCTGCAGTCGCGGATGCTCGATCATCACTTCCATCATCCATTTCGACAATCCCTGCCCGCGATGCTCGGGCAGCATGAAGACGTCGGCAATCCAGGCAAAGGTCGCGTAATCAGTGACCACGCGACCGAATCCAACTTGCTCTTTTCCTTTGTAGAGGCCGAAGGGAAACGAATTCTCGATCGAACGCGCGACAACTTCGCGGGAACGACCGGTGGCCCAATAAGTCTCGGTCGAGAGGTATCGGTGAATCAGATCGAGATCGAGACGCGAAGGATCTGTGCTGATTTCGTAATCACCGCGCTGCCAGGTATCGGACATTGGTTTAGAAGTGGCACAGACTTCAGTCTGTGATTCACTCTCCAAAAAACTAAACAGGATTTACAAGATTCATTTACGCGGTGCTTTCCTACTTCGGCGATATATCGCTTCGCAAATAGAACAGCAGATCAGTCGAAGGCGGATCGATTCCCAGTTGGCGGATCATTCCCACGACTTGTCCTCGATGCATGGTCGCGTGATTGGCCACGTGCCGCATTTGATCGACCAGGCGCATTGAACTGGGATCGCCGCTGAGAAGCTTGAAAGCCAATTCAGCAGTCAGCCGCTCTTCATCCAATTCCGAAATGAACTGCGCGCGTCGATCGATCACACCCTGCCAACGATCATTCAAGACGCCCAGGTCAGCGCAGGATTCAGTCGTCCACATCGACCAGGCCTCGGCCTTGGCGGGCGAACGCCCGTGCCAGCGTTCCAGCCAAATCCATTCGGCGCCGGCCATGTGTGTGAGCGTGCCGAAGATTGATTGATGACTAATGTTTACATCACGGCGAAGATTTTCGTCCGGCAATTTTCCAGCCGCTTCCATCGCCAAAGCGTTGGCCCATTCGGTGTAAGCAAAGAGATTTTTGATGTCTGAAATATTCATGATGTGTGTCAGTTCCACCTGCGGTAGCCGGTGGTTCAACTTTGAAATCAATAGATCAACCGCGCGCTGCCCCGGGGTTCTGCCGGAACGCTTCCCTGCCGGGATAGCGCGCTGCGTCGCCTAACTCTTCCTCAATCCGCAAAAGCTGATTGTACTTCGCTATTCGATCGCTGCGCGAAGCCGATCCGGTTTTGATTTGACCTGCAGTTGTGCCGACGGCGAGATCGGCAATGAACGAATCCTCAGTCTCGCCTGAGCGATGAGAGACGATCGCCGTCATCCCGGCGTCCTGCGCCATCTTGATGCATTCAGTAGTCTCAGACAGCGTTCCGATCTGATTAACCTTGATCAGGATCGAATTGGCGACGCCCAGCTCGATTCCTTTTTTTAAGAACTTGGTGTTGGTAACAAACAGATCGTCGCCAACCAATTGAATCTTTTCGCCGACCGCTTCGGTTAAGGCTTTCCATCCGTCCCAGTCATTCTCGGCCATGCCGTCTTCAATCGAAACGATCGGATATTTATCCACCCAGTCTTTCCAGAAGGCGACCATCTCGGCGCTGGAAAGTTTGCGGCCGTCGGATTTCTTGAAGACATAAGACTGACCGTCATAGAACTCACTGGCGGCCGGATCCAGGGCCAGCAGGATGTCGACGCCCGCGTGATAGCCGGCGATTTCGATCGCTTCCAAAATTGTTTCGATCGCTTCTTCGTTCGATTTCAGGTTTGGGGCAAAGCCGCCTTCATCGCCGACTCCGGTCGCGTACCCTTTTTTTCTCAAGACAGATTTTAAGGTATGAAAAATTTCAGCGCCCGCGCGCAACGCTTCGCTGAAACGATTTGCGCCAATGGGCACAATCATGAATTCCTGAAAGTCGACGTTGTTGTCGGCATGCGCGCCACCGTTGATGATGTTCATCATCGGCACCGGCAAGGTTCCGGCGTTATCACCACCCAGCGAACGATAGAGCGGAAGCCCTTGATGATTTGCGGCCGCACGCGCGCAGGCCATCGAAACTGCCAACGTTGCGTTTGCCCCTAAATTCGATTTGTTCGGCGTGCCGTCAAGATCGATCAAGGTTTTGTCGATCGCCGCTTGATCGAGCGCGTCTTTTCCTTTCAACTCGCGGGCAATCAAATCGTTAACGTGACCGACGGCTTTCAAAACACCTTTGCCGCCATAACGCTTCGGATCTCCGTCGCGCAATTCGACTGCTTCATGCTCGCCGGTCGATGCGCCCGAAGGAACCGCCGCGCGTCCTCGTTCGCCGCTGGTCAGAAGCACGTCAGCTTCAACTGTCGGGTTGCCGCGCGAATCCAGAATTTCGCGCGCGTGAATGTAATCGATTTTGCTCATAGGTTGATGAGCAGAAACTCTATCATCAAGCTTCATAGACGCGAAGTCGGAAACTTGGAGCAGGTGGCAAGTGCAGCGCCCGGCGCTTTGGACACAGTAAATCCAAAGCGCCGTCGCCGCTTCGCTCTGCCGGCGCACTCCAAATTCGTGCGTGCTTACCAAGGTTTTTTGATAGACTCGCCACGCTTTGAATTCAGCTCAAGACAGTCAGCCGCTCGTCGAATTTCACGACGTCTCGTTCCGCATCAACGGCGGTCCGCCGATTATCGATCGTCTGAATCTCAATGTGTCTTCCGGCGAGACCCTGGTGCTGCTGGGCGAGTCGGGCTGTGGCAAAACGACGACGCTGCGCCTGGTGAATCGTCTGCTGACTCCAACTTCGGGCGAGGTTAAAGTCGAAGGGAAAGCAACCACCAACTGGGATGCGATTCAATTGCGCCGGCGCACAGGTTATGTGATTCAGGAAGCGGGCTTGTTCCCGCACTTCACGGTCGCCGAAAATGTCGGCATCGTTCCCTCGCTGGAGAATTGGGACCAGAACAAAATTTCAGCACGCGTCTCGGAATTACTTTCACTTGTCGGGCTCGAGCCGGCGAAGTTTGCCGATCGCTATCCACGCGAATTGTCTGGCGGCCAGCGGCAGCGCGTTGGTGTGGCTCGTGCGCTGGCGGCCGATCCGCCTTTGTTGCTGATGGATGAACCGTTCGGCGCGCTCGATCCTTTGACGCGCGCGTCTCTGCAAAAAGAGTTCGACGAACTGAGGTCACGGCTTGGTAAGACAGTGATCTTTGTGACGCATGACGTGCGTGAAGCGCTGATGCTCGGTTCGCGAATCGCGTTGATGGACGCGGGAAAGATCGTTTTGCTGGAAACGCCGAAGGGTTTTGTTAAATCGGAAGATGCGCGGGTTCGCGCTTATCTTGAGACGCTACGAAATGAGTTCTGAATAGAACAGAGATCAGTAGCCACAAAAAGGCACAAAATGCACAAAAAGATTCAGGCAAAACCGGATTCCCAAAGTCGCGGTGGTATCTTCCCTTTTTTGAGCCTTTTCGTGGCTAATCTCTTTCTACCTAATCTGCGGATGAATTAATGGAATTCCTCAAAGCCAACTGGTCAGACATCCTGACGCATATCGCGCAGCACCTTTGGCTTGTCTTCATCTCCATCACAATCGCCGTGGCCATCGCTCTGCCGCTTGGCATTCTGATCTCGCGGCGGCAGAAATTGCGAGGGCCGGTTCTGGGGATCGCGAATGTGATGCAGACAATTCCCAGCCTCGCCTTATTTGGTTTTCTGATTCCGCTCCCATTCATCGGCGGGATTGGGCCACGCACCGCGATCGTGGCGTTGGTCTTTTACGCGCTGCTGCCAATCATTCGCAACACAGTCACCGGAATTCTCGGCGTCGACAGAAACGTGCGCGAAGCTGCGGTTGCCATGGGGATGACGGACCGGCAGGTGCTGCTTCAGGTTGAACTGCCGCTGGCGATGAGCGTGATCCTGACGGGCGTACGAGTCGCCGTAGTGATCACGATCGGAGTCGCAATCATCGCGGCCGAAGTCGGCGCCGGAGGCTTGGGCGAATACATCTTTCGCGGGCTGCGTTTGAACGACAATCGATTGTTACTCGCCGGCGCGGCGCCTTCGGCGTTAATGGCGCTGGTCGCGGATTTTGGATTCGGGATGATCGAAAAACGTTTCGGCGAAGGCGGATCACGCGGCCGCCCTGTGCGAAATCTGGCGTTAGCTGCATTGCTGATTGGCGTGATGATAGTTGGTTACGCGACGTGGCGCGGTTGGCAAGGTCGTTCGCGTTCCTCAGCCGCCCATGTAACTGTCGGCTCGAAAGATTTCACTGAATCGATCCTGCTGGCTGAAATCGTGGCGCAAATGCTGGAAGCCAAAAATATTCAAGTCGATCGGAAGTTTGATCTCGGTGGTAACCTTGCGCACAGTGCCTTGGTCGGTGGTCAGATCGATCTCTATCCCGAATACACCGGCACATTGTTCACGGCGATTCTTCATCACCAACCGATCACCGACCCAAAGGCCGTCTACGATCAGGTCAAGCGCGAATACGAGAGTCAATTCAACGTTGAAGTCAGCGCGCCGCTCGGCTTCGACAATACGTTTGCGATGCTGGTCCGCGGTGAAGATGCCCGGCGCTTCAACTTGAAAACAATTTCCGACGCCGCCCGATATGCGTCGAGATGGCAGGCGGGATTTGGCCACGATTTTGTCGTTCGCCCCGACGGTTACCCGGGCTTCTCGAAGACCTACGGAATACAGTTCGCCGGAGTTAACGAGATGTCACTCGATCTAACCTATCAGGCGTTGGCGTCGCGCCAGGTTGATATGATCGCCGGCAATTCGACGGATGGACGTATCGCAGCGTTGGACCTGGTGCAACTCGAGGACGATCGGCGTTACTTTCCACCTTACGAAGGAGTTTTTCTGACGCGAAAAGATTCTCTCAACCGGATTGCTGTTCTCGGTGAGATCCTGCAAAAACTCAGCGGGGCTCTTCCCACCGATGAAATGCGCAAACTTAATTATGAAGTTGACGGCGCCAAGCGCGACAAAAAGAACGTTGTTCGCGAATGGCTAATTAAGAAGGGATTCGTCCAATAGGTTGCGCGCTGTTCCTTGTAGCGCAGACTGTCCAGTCTGCGCATCGCTGCTAAGTCGGCGCAGGTTGGACAACCTGCGCTACATCTGATTAACAAATTATTGTTAGTTGATCCAAGGGCTCGTTCAGACGGGCATACCCTCCCTCGCGGTCGGGATTCTGACACTTCCTCGTTAATAAATCGCTGCTCTCGCACGTCTTCTCAATGGAACATTATCTGCGGAATTGCGTCCAAACTTTTGACCGGCAGCCGTCGTACTGGTTTCTGACCTCAAGAAAAGATGCGTTATCTCGTTTCATTTTATGCCGACTCAGCGCGCATCGCGCTCCAGTCAATCCTGGCGCACAAACTGCGCGCGTTTCTCACTTTAATTGGCATCATTATTGGAGTTGCGGCCGTGGTGGTGGTGGGCGCATCGGTCAGCGGTCTCAATACTTACGTCACCGACAAGGTGGCCAAGCTGCTGGGCGCGAATCACTTCATGATGGCGCGGATGGCGTTTCAGGGGCGCCGTACTGACGATGAATTCGAGCGCATGAATCGCCGCAACAAACGTCTGAATTGGGACGACTATGAATGGGTAAGAGATCACTGCACGTCATGCGCGGAAGTTGGCGTTGAGGTTGGCAGCCAGGTTGATTTGAAACAGGACGGGATCGAGTTTCCCGGCGCTGTCGTCTTTGGCGTAACTTCGAATATGGCTGAAATCGAAGACAAGGTAATTGCCGATGGTCGCTTCATTTCGCCGGATGAAGTGCAAAGATCCGCCTACGTCTGCGTGCTCGGCAGCGAGATCAAAGACAAGTTTTTTCCCAACACCGAGGCGATCGGACGAGACTTAAAAGTGCGCGGCATACCAATGCGCGTCGTTGGCATTGAAGAAGGGCGCGGTGCGTTCTTTGGCGATTCGCTCGACCGGCATATCTATATTCCGGCAACCACGCACTTGCAGATCTTTGGACGCAACGGCTTGCAGATTCACGGCAAAGCGGGCACGCGCGAAAACTTTCAACCGGTGATCGAAGACGCGCGGATGAGCATGCGTAACAAGCACCGCCTGAAGGGAAACGAAGAGGACGATTTCGGTCTCGTGGATGTGGAAGCGCTGAACAATCAAATCGATCAATTCACCGGCAGCATTGCGGCCGTGGTGGTGCCGATAACGCTGATCACGCTCGTCGTCGGTGGCATCGTCGTCATGAATATTATGCTGGTGAGCGTGACCGAGCGAACTTTTGAAATTGGATTACGCAAAGCCGTGGGCGCCACTAAGAAACAGATTCTGCTGCAGTTTCTAATCGAGTCAGGAATGTTGTGCGCGTTCGGCGGAGTGATAGGTCTGTTGGCGGCTTACGGTGTGACGACACTAATCACCGCGCTGGCGGGGATTACTATGACCATCACAATTGGCTACATCCTGCTGGCGGTGATTGTCTCCAGTGTGATTGGCATCATCTCGGGAATCTATCCGGCGTTCAAAGCCGCCCGGTTGGATCCAATTATTGCATTGACCAAGACCACGTAAGCCACAGAGGCACAGAGACACAGAGATGATAACAAAAAGAACAAGCGAGAATTCAGAGTCACTGTGCTTACCTTTCAAGTTCTCCGTGTCTCTGTGGCAATTTTGATTAATGAAACTTCGTTTTCCAAAAATCTTCCCGAAAGAAACGCTGATCATGGCGCTCGACAACGTGCGCTCGAACAAGTTTCGCAGCTTCCTGACCGTGCTCGGCATTGTCATCGGCGTGATGGCCGCGATCGTGGTGGCTTCGATTCTCACCGGCATGCGCCAGAGCATCATTTCGATCATCGAAGAATACGGCACCAACAACATCTACGCTTTTCACCTCACGACTGGCCCACGCACGAGCACTGATCGCGCTGAACGCCTGCGCAAGCCCCTTACCGTCGCAGATGCCGACGCGATCAAAGCGCAAGCAAGTTCCGTCGAAGACCTTGCAGTTTGTGCGCCGAACGTCGGCTACAGTGGCGGGCCGTTTGATGACAACATCAGTTATCAGGGGCGCAATTATCGTTGGGGAAATACCCAGGGTGTCACTCCGAACTACGCGAACATAGTCAACATCACGATTCATGAAGGTCGATTCATTACCGAATCGGACGAAGAGCAGCGACGCAACGTCATGGTGATTGGCGTCAACGCAGCGGATGCATTGTTTCAGGGCCAGAAGGACAATATCGTCGGCACCCAGGTGCGTATGGGCGGCTTGAACTTTGAGATCGTCGGCGTGCTGGAAAAACGCAAGGCAGGCTTCTTTGGCGAGAACGAAGAAGACAACGCCGTGCTGATTCCGTTTCGCACCGCGCAGAAGGTTGCCCCGGCACGCGGCTGGATATTGTTTATTATTCAGGCGCGTTCGGGCCAATTGAGCGAAGCGCTGACACAGTCAGAAGATATTCTGCGCCGGCGTCGTAACGTGAAGTTCGGCGATCCGAATAACTTCGACATCAAGACGGCCGACAACTTCGTCAAACAATTCGACAGCATCTTTGCGATGGTTGGTTTGGTGGCGATCGCGATCTCGAGTCTTGGTTTGCTGGTCGGCGGGATTGGCGTGATGAACATCATGCTCGTGAGCGTCACCGAACGGACCGCGGAGATTGGCATTCGCAAAGCTCTGGGCGCGCGCCGGCGCGACATCACCCGGCAGTTTTTGTTTGAAGCGATGACGCTGACTTTCCTCGGCGGGATGCTGGGCGTAATTCTGGCCGTCGGGACCAGCAAACTGATCATGTTATTGATCCCCAGCATACCGGCGTCGGTTCCCATGTGGGCGGTGACCACAGGAATTACTGTCAGCGTCGGAGTCGGTTTGATTTTTGGTGTGTGGCCCGCGCGTAAAGCAGCGCGGCTCGATCCGATTGAGTGTCTAAGGTACGAGTGAACCTGAAGGTCCGCGCCAGGCATTTCCGCTTTAAATATTGACATTGACGTTACCGGGCTGAACAGCATAAATTCCGGCAAGTTAAATCGTCCGCACCGTTGGTTAGAGCGTTTAGATTTTTAGCACGACCCTCGCTTTCGTTCCCCCTAGCGTGTCTCTTTTTCGCAAGGGACACAAACCTGAAAGGAAACACATGAGCAGGATTGTTGTTAAGCACTTGCGCTGTTGATGTTCCTGTTGGGGTTTGCTTACCGGCGGCGTGGCGATCAGCAAATACGCCAAAGCGCAGCTTTCACCATTAACTACACCCTTACCAACTACAATCATGACGGGACGATTTTTATTGCTCGTCTTTCGATGCAGCCTGCCGCTGCATCTTCTTCAAACTTTCAGGCATGAATGTCGTGATCTGATGGGTTGCTTTACCGCCATCGGCAAAGGCCTGATACAAAGTGAAATCCGGCAGTGACAGGCACGACAGCGGTGAGTTCCGATTGTAGCCGGTGTCGATTCCAATCGCGCTCCTGAAAACATAGATGCCGTGACGCCCGAGCCGCCCGCGCAGAGGCAGAAATGCTGTGGGCGTATGTCCAAAGACGCACGGCTTTCCGCGATAGCTCTTGAAAAAATCCATGTCGCGTGTCCACATCAAAGCATCGGCTGAACTTTCACGCGGATGCTTGCCGTTTTCCAGGCCGGCGTGAACATAAAGCGCAAAATCGTCCTCATGATACGAAGGCAGTTGGCGAAAGAACTCGATCTGTTGAGAGGGAATCTTCTTTGCAAGGAGATCGCGGGCGGTTGCAAAGTCTGACTCGCCGCGAATGATCAGCGGCGTTTCTGCGTACTGAACAAACGTGTGGTCGCTGCCGGTTGCCTGTTCAATCCAGATCAGACTTTCGCCGTCGATAAAATCGAGCAGCATTTGCTCGTGATTACCACGCAGGCAAATGACGCGCTCGGGATTTTCCCGGCAGAGATTGAAAACGAGATCGACGACACCGGGGATGTCCGGCCCGCGATCGATCAAGTCGCCCAGGAACACCAGCGTGTCGGATTGTTCGTCGCGCGGCATCATCTCCAGCAAGGTGTGGAGCTGGGCGCACCGTCCGTGAATGTCGCCAACGACGAAGGTTTTCATTAGGAGAATTTTGGAGTGCGGTCGCAGAGCGAAGCGGCGACACCGCGAACTGGAGCGCAAGCGTCCCGCTTGCATTCAGCGAGGTCCGACGTTCCAGGCAGGCAAGCGGGACGCTTGCGCTCCAGTCAGCGCCGCTTCGCTCTGCCGGCGCACTCCAAAACTACTGCTCAGATACGTTCGTCTTGATCGAACCGATGATTTCCTGATACTCAGGATCATCACGCAGCGAATCCCAATTCTTGTCCCGCTCGAACCACGGCTTGTTCTCGTTGCCTAATTCGATCGCGCGCCGCAGCCACTTCAATGCTTCATCACGCTCGCCTTCCATTGCGTAAGCAGTGGCTAACCAGTACGACACGTCGTGATCCGTGTCGGCGGTTTGTCTCACTTCCGCGGTCAGTTGCTCGCGCGCCTCGTCGCTGAAACCAAGCGCGCTGAGAAACTGTGCATAGATCGGCCGGATGCCGTCGAGCTGGGGCTGTTGCTCCAGAACTTGTTCGAGGATCTCGGCGGCCTTTACTTGTTCCCCGCGATAGAACAGCACCTGTGCGCGAAAAGTTTTGATCAAAGGATGATCTCGATCCGCAGCAGTCACTTCTTCAAGTTCGTGGAGCGCCTCATCGTATTGTCCCTGATAAGTGAAAATGCGCGCGCGGTTATAGCTGGCTACGACGCGTTCGGCGGGACTCAGACGTCTCATGCGATCGAAACATCGCAAGGCTTTCTCGTATTCACCGTCGAGTCGCGCGATTACACCCCGCTGAAAATGCACGCCGGGATCGTTTGGGGCTTCGCGAACTAATTGTTCAGCCGTTTCTCTCGCCCGCGCTTTCTCGCCGTGCGACAAGTAAATAAGCACCATGTGACGGCGCGCTTCGAGCAAGTCAGCATCGATGGCGAGGGCTTTGTCGAAGGCTTCTTTCGCGGCGTCATAGTCCCCGGGTTCGCCTGTGCCTTTGATCACGCGGTTCGCATAAGCTTTGCCCAGGCCACTGTGCGCGAGAGCGAACGAAGAATCGAGATACGCGGCGCGCTCGAAATGTTCGATGGCTTCGTCGATGTCCTTGCGCGCGATGGTGTGATAGATGAAGCGGGCCAGACAGTCGCGGCCGCGCAGATATTCTTCGTAGGCTTCGGCGTTGGCGGTCTTGCCGCGCTCGAGCCGGTCCTTTTCATCTGAACTCAACTCCAGCCGCAAGCCGTCGCAGATTTCCTGAGTGATCGTGTCCTGGACACTGATGATGTCGGTCGCATCCGCATCGATGCGGTCACTCCAAAGCAAGTCACCCGAATCCACATCAACCAGTTGCGCCGTCACCCGAATTCGATCACCCGCGCGGAGGAAGCCGGCCGATAAAACGGCTGAGACGCTCATTTCGCGACCGGCCTGTCGCGGATCGACCTGCCGCCCCTGATACTTGACGATCTCAGAAGAAGGCCGCACCACGAGCGACCGCACGCGCGCGAGTTCGGTGATGACTGCGTCAGCCAGCGAAAATTCATAGAAGCCGGATTGCGGATCATTGCTGACATTTTTGAAAGGGAGGATGGCCACGCTCTTTCGCTCGCCGCTCAGGCTGGTCGCAGGCGTGTCTTGAGAGCGTTCGAAAGAGATGTCGCGCGGCGCCGAAGTGAGCTCCCCCGTCTTGCTTCGCAACCAGCGGAGCGCGCGGCCGAAGCGACCAGTGCCTGAAAGATGGCGCGGTGCGATCGGCGTAATCGGCTCGTTGAAATTCTGCGGGCCGCCCATCTCGACGTCGCGTAGGACCGTGCGCAAATCGTCACGCAGCTCGCCTACTTTTTGATAACGCTGTTTCGGATCTTTGGCGAGAGTTCGATCGAGGATTGCCTGCAATTGCGGCGGCGCGCCGCCGGGACGCGCTTGATTCAATGGCAGCGGTTCATTATGTAAAACCGAATGACGCACATCGACGCTGGTCTTGCCCTGGAATGGCCAAATCCCCGTCAACATCTCGTACAGCAACACGCCGGTTGAAAAAATATCCGCGCGCGCATCGACGCGTTCGCCGCGAGCCTGTTCCGGAGCGGCGTACGTCGCGGTGCCGTAGGGAATGCCCACCTCAGTAAGATCCGTATGATGAATCCCGCCGAGGCTCGCGCTCTCGTCCATCAGTTTCGCCAAACCGAAATCGAGAATCTTCACCTGGCCCGAAGGCGTCACCATCACGTTTCCGGCTTTGATATCACGATGAATGATGCCGCGGGCGTGCGCTGCCGCCAGCGCGTCGGCAACTTGAATTGTGATTGTGAGGGCACTGCGCAGGTCGAGCGGACGTCCGTTAACCAGCTCGCGGACATTCTTGCCTTCAACAAACTGCATGGCAATAAAATGAACGCCCTCGATGTCATTAAGATCGAAGATGGTGCAGATGTTGGGATGATCGAGCGCCGAAGCCAGCCGGGCTTCACGCTCAAATCGTTTGAGGTTGGCTTCTTTAACCGTGAGTTCCGGGGGGAGGACCTTGATGACAACTGCGCGACCGAGCTTCGTGTCGGTCGCCTTATAAACTGTTCCCTGCCCTCCGGCGCCAATCTTTTCCAGGATCCGATAATTCCCTAACTTTGCGCCGATCATTTTGGGCTATATTAAACTCTCACAAAGCTGGTACTGCAACTTTGGAGTGCGCCGGCAGAGCGAAGCGGCGACGGCGCTTTGGATTGTCCTCTCGCTTTTGAGCTTTGGCTTGCCAACTCGGCTTACGTCAATTCTAAGGATTTTCCAAAGCGCCGTCGCCGCTTCACTCTGCCGGCGCACTCCAAATTATCTTCTTCCGTGTGCGATCTTTTCTGCTTCAGGCAATCCTCTCAATCGCAGCATTGCAATCACACCAAACAAAGGCCCCGGTGCGAGGATCGCAAATGCGTATCGCCAGCCGACCCGATTCACAATCAACGGAATCAACTCGATCGAAACAGTCGTCAGCAGAAAGCCCACGCAAGTCTGAATTGTTAAGGCCGTCCCGATGTATTGCTGATCGCCCAGCTCAGTAACACAGGCCGAAAATTGGGCTGAGTCGGCAACCACACTTGCTCCCCAAATTGCCGCGACGATCAATAGTGCGAACGGATGCGCCCCGAACAAAAAGCCAATCACCACGCAGCAACTACCGCTGATGATCATTGCCACGGAAGTTACGACGGTGCGTCCGACGCGATCGGCAATCAACCCTGCGACCACACAACCGGCCGCGCCACAGCCAATCACCAGAAATGAAGCAACTTCCGCCAGCGATGGATTGCTGCCACGCGACGAGAGGCTGGCGCGAATCATGAACGGAATCCACGTCCACATCGCGTAGAGCTCCCACATGTGACCAAAGTAACCGAGACTCGCCAAACGCACGCCGCGATTGTGAAAGACCCTGCCAACCTGCTTCCAATCAAACCGTGCCGCCGGCAAAGCGTATGGGCCGTCATCGACAAACAGCAGCACCACCAAACCACCGATGACCGCCAGCACTGAAACCGAAATCACGTTGTATCGCCAATTTGAGCTGCCGACTCCGTTGACGAGATAAGGAGCAGCTTTGCCGAGCGTCAAGGCGCCGACCAAAATTCCCAACGCCAGCCCGCGCCCGTGTCGAAACCAGGTTGCCAGAATTTTCATGGCCGGCGGATAGACCCCGGCAAGAAACATTCCCGTCAGAAACCGCAGGACAAGTCCCGTCGACGCGTCGTGCGCAAACCATCCAAACGCGCCGTTGGCAATCGCGCCCAGACACGCCGTCAGAGTGAACAGGTGCCGAGGACTGATGATGTCAGGAAGATTCAGCAGCGCGCTGAGCAGCGTTCCCACGACAAACCCCAGTTGCACCGAAAGCGTGAGCCAGTTGGCGGCGTTCGCACTGAGATGCCATTCCCTGGTCAACGCCGGAACAACCGCCGAACCGCTAAACCAGAGCGACATGGCCAGCAGTTCGGCGAGCGCGAGTAGTGTCAGCGTGCGCCAGCGGGAACCGGGCTGTGACAAAGATTCAGATGAATTGCGCAAGGCTGGAATTGTAGCGCAAAGATGTAAAGCAGACTGTCTAGTCTGCTTCGCTCAAGCAACTCGCCCGTTTGGGGGCCTCCCTGATTTGGTTGTTCCTAAAGCCAATATGGAACGTTACCTGAGCAATTCGAAAGACTGGACAGTCTGCGGTACATTCAGGACAAAAACAATCAGGTCAAGCGCAAACTCCAGTTCGCTCTTGACCTGACATAAGAAGCTGCGTGGTCGAGACTATTAAGCGACGGCTTCCATCCGCGGTCTGACCAGTTGAGGTGTGAAGCTGTCGCGCGATCGCTTACGACGCTTGTCATCGTACATGGCGCGATCGGCCTGGGCCATTAACTCTTCGATTGAGTGATTCTGTTCATCATCAAAGTGAGCAATGCCGACGCTCACCGCGAGATTGTAAGGACGGACCTTCGACGCGTTAATGGCGTCAAAGTTTTCCTGCAAGCGCTGAGACAGGGTTTCGGCACTCTCGTCATGTGCCAGCGCCGCCAACACCACAAATTCGTCGCCGCCGATACGCGCCACAATGTCCGAACTGCGGAAACTGTCTTTGAGAATCTCTGCTGCTTTTGACAAAGCGCGGTCGCCTTCGTGATGGCCCAACGAGTCGTTGATCTCTTTCAAGCCGTCGAGATCGGCGTAGACAATTGCCGGGATCTTCTCGTTGAGTCGTATCTCTGCAAGACTTTGTTCAGAGACCGCCAGGAAGCCGCGACGATTGTAAAGACCCGTCAACTCATCAACCAGCGACAAGCTCTGCAAGGCGGATTCGGCACGCTTGCGTTCAGTGATGTCCTGAATCTGAAAGATAAAATGCACCGGCTTCTTCTCATCAGAATCGCGGACCAACGAAACACTGCTCAGGGCCCAGACGATCTGGCCGAGGCGATGCACATAACGCTTTTCGACCTGACAGTTGGAAGTCTCTCCCTGCATCAAGCGATAAAGATTAGCCAGGTCACTTCGGAGATCATCCGCATGAGTCACTGCCTGAAAGTTTGAGTTCAGTAGTTCCTGCTCAGTGTAGCCGAGCAAATCGCAAAGAGATCGATTCACGCGCAACCATCCACCCTGGGGCGAGACCAGCGCCATTCCAATCGCCGCATAATCAAATGCATTGCGAAAATGCTCTTCGGTTTCGCGCAGCGCTTTACTGATGCGCTCCTGCTCCGCGATGTGGCTGTTTAATTCTTCGACGTGACGGCGCGCTTGTTCAGCTTGCGAGGCCGCGCCTTCGACGTTCTTCATGTAAGTCCAATAAGTAAAGTAGACGATCGCGATAATCGGAATCGTCGCACTAAAAGCAAAGAAGCCGACGTTGCCGATGAAACGCGCGATGATTCCGGCAGCGCACGCGCCGGCCAAATACGTTATCGAAGTCCACATGTAATTCTGCCGCCACGACAGCCAAACTGTTTCTTCGCTCTTCAAAGCCGAGCTGGCCGCGATCATCAGGGAGTTTCCCAGATACTGGACCACAGCCATCGTGCAAAGCAGGACAATGTAGTTAGGCGAATAGAAGTCGCGAATCCGCAACGCATCACCAAAGAAGAGGCGGATGCTCCAAACAGTGATGAAGGTCGCTGACGCCATGACACTGGCGTTGAATAGATGAGTACGGTTTTTTTTGCCGATGCGTACCGAAGCGCAAGCAGCTTCGGCAGTAGCCAAAAGAATAGCCACTTCGCCGCCGAACAAAAGAATCGTAAGAAAGACGAATGTGTCTGAAACAGAGATGTGGGCCTTGACCTGAGGGATACGGATGCTCAACCGCGGGCCGATCAGGATCGTCGCGATGGCGAGGAGCAGGAACCGGACGTCGAGTTGAGCCCGTGTCACGTGGGCGCCTGAGTAGGCGGTGACCGCGAGGCCTGCGGCTATGACGAGCCAAACATAGATTTGATTTTTACGGCTGGGGGTAATCATCGGGTTCGGGGGAAGTAGAGGCTGTCTTCCACCGCCGCGCATGTGCAATGACCGTGCCGCCAGTCAAAGGCAGGGTTTTGCTAAGGAAATCACACGGTTTTGAACATCAGCGGTTGCAGTCGGTCAATTAGAAGCGATTCAGTCGCATTTTGAACGGCTTACTTTGCGGCCTTGCGTGAAGAACGGGAAAGGAAAAGCTATTCACGCAAAAGCGCCAAGACACGCAAAGCCAAACCAGGAAACCACTAAAGCGCAATGCGATTTTGTCAGTGACACCTGGCTGCGTTAGAATGCCACGCCTGATAATTTCCGCGAAAGTTTCATCCATCAAAACATTGTGTTAGCCCTTTTAGCCGCCACCATTGACCCCACACAGTGCCTGGAAAAGGGTTGGTTTTGCCCCACCAAGATAACCGGGTATTTGTGCTCTGACATCCCTGGTTACTGTGATTCCCTCTACAAGACCGGCTATTCCGACTCCCTGAGTCAGGCGTCCGTTTATAACATCAGTCCGCTTTATTACATCGACGCGTTCGATTGGACCGTCCTGATCATCTATTTCAGCATTCTTACCGTTCTGGCTATCTATGGTGTGTATCGCGTTAAGCAAGTCATCGAGTTTTGGCGCTACTCGAGATTTCCACCTAAGGCAAAGAGTGCATTTGCTGAAGAAGATCTTCCGCACGTAACGATTCAGCTTCCGCTTTTCAATGAAATGTACGTGGTTGAGCGTTTGGTGAAGGCCGTTACCGAGATCGACTACCCGCGCGATCGAATCGAAATCCAGGTCCTCGACGACTCAACCGACGAAACGGTGAAGATCGCCAGCGCCACCGTCGCGAGCTATGCGGCAAAAGGTTTCGACATTCATTACATTCATCGCGACGATCGGACTGGATTCAAAGCGGGCGCTTTGGAAAATGGAATGAAGACGGCGAAGGGTGGGCTGATCGCGATCTTCGATGCCGACTTTGTGCCCAAGCCGGATTTTCTGCGCAAACTTATTCATCACTTCACAGACGACACGGTCGGGTGCGCACAGATGCGCTGGTCTCACATCAACGGGTCGTACAATCTACTTACGCGCTTGCAGACAATCATGCTCGACGGACATTTCGTAGTCGAGCAAACGACGCGCAATCGGACCGGTAACTTTTTCAACTTCAATGGCACTGCCGGAATCTGGCGGCGTCAGGCAATTGAATTGAGCGGCGGTTGGCAGCACGACACGCTGACAGAAGACACTGACCTTAGTTTTCGCGCGCAGCTGATGGGCTGGCGCTTCGTTTATCTCCTTGATGAAGACGCACCCGCGGAAATCCCGGTTGACATCAACGCTTTCAAAGCGCAACAGCGCCGCTGGGCCAAAGGCGTGCTGCAAGTCTGGTTCAAGTTATACCGGCGTATCTGGTATGCGAATGTTCCCATGCGCGTAAAGCTTGAAATGTTCTTCCGTCTGACGGGCAATATCAGCTATCCGCTCATGATTGTCGCCAGCTTCATGCAGTTCCCTCTGCTGATAATTCGTTACAACCAGGGCCTGTATCAACTGATGATGCTGGACGTGCCGCTGCTTTTCTTTTCGACGGTTTCGGTGGTGCTGTTCTATGGCACGGCTGTCTGGTACCTCGACGAGAAACGTCGTTCGCGTCTGTTGCACTTGCCGCTGGTCATGGGGCTGGGAATCGGATTGGCGTTTTCGAATGCGCGCGCCGTGCTGGAAGCTCTGGTCGGAGTGAAATCAGAATTTGTGCGCACCCCAAAGTATCGCGTAGAGAACACGCACGATGAATCCTGGAAACGCAAGAAGTACCAGCGCAAGCACGGCTGGTTGCCGCTGCTCGAATTGAGTTTTGCGATCTACTTCGTGTTTGCGATCGCTTATGCCGTGCGCATGCACATGTGGGGGCCGATTGCCTTTCTGCTCCTGTTTTGTTTCGGCTACGGTTACATGGGCATAATGAGTTTGATGCAAAGCGCAGGCGGCAAGCGACTCTCATCAGGCTGGCGCCGCAGCAGCGCTCCCAAACCCGGCCAGGAGTCGAGTTCCCCACTTTCCCCGTAACTTTTTCAATAGTGAGTGCGTCTTACTAAGCGAACTCGCAACTAAAATCGCGCTCTGGCGAACAATAGCGAACCAAATTAACGGAGGAATTCCTAATGAAAAGATTGTTTTTGATAGCCGGAATGATGGGTGTGCTCGCACTCGCCATCGTGGCAAGCTCTGTAGCGGCGGCGAATTTTGCCGGCACCTGGAACCTGGACAAGGCAAAGAGCCAGGGCCTTTCAACGCGCATGCAGGGCGCTGATAAAGTGACGTGGACAATAACCCAAGACGACAAGACGATTTCCATCGACCAGAAAGTTGAAGGCGGTCAGCCTCCGGCTGGCGGCGGTGGCGGTGGGGGCGGCGGTGGTATGGGCGGTGGCCGACCTCCCGCAGGACCGACTGCTTACAACCTGGATGGCACCGAAACCTCGAGCGAAAACGGACCTGCCAAATCGACCATGAAAGCAACCTGGTCGGGTGCAACCCTTGAGTTGTCGCGCAAGACAGTGTTCCAGGGTCCCAATGGTGAAGTGACCAGCACTACGACGCAAAAGCTTTCACTTTCCGCTGACGGCAAGGTCCTGACGGCGGTTGTGCATAGCGAAAGCCCGCGTGGCGCTCAGGACTCGACGCTGGTTTTCAATAAGTAGTAGCTCGTTTTCGCAAATCGAAACGATCTAACCAATACAGAGTCGCGAGGCCGAGCGCCTCGCGGCTCTGTGATCTTTGCGGACTCGATTCTTGCGTCGAATTCAGTTCGGCCTCGGATTTGTTCATTAGGAATTTGAATGATTAAACGAACATTGTGTATTTCAAGCTCGCTTCTCTTCCGGAACTGAGGCGTTCGTCGGGAGCGGCACCAAGTCACTTTTATACCCACACTCATCATCAGCGCAGCGACGCGTGGTGCCCTTCTTGGTTGTCTTCTCGAGCAAAAACGGCTTGCCGCATTGCGGGCACTTTTCCTCGACCGGCTTGTCCCAGTAAACCGTCTCGCACTTCGGATAATTCGCACAACCATAGAAAAGTTTTCCGCGGCGCGATTTTTTCACGACGATGTCTCCGCCACAGCCGGGACGCGGACATTTAACGCCGGTCGTTTCCTGCTTGATGTATTTGCACTTCGGATAATTCGAGCATGAGATGAATTCGCCGAAGCGGCCCTGCCGTCTTACGAGTTGCGCGTCGTCAAGCGGGCACTTCTCATCAATCGGCACCGGCGGAGCGTTTACTTTGCCGCTCTTGGAAATCTTGCGGATGTTGCGGCATTCGGGATATCCGGAACAACCATAGAACGGGCCGAAGCGTCCGCGCTTCAATTGCATCTGCTTGCCGCACAACTCACAAGCTTCGATCTCTTCTTCAGCGTCGGCAGAGCCCTCGGCTGAGGCGCCGCCATCGACCGCTACCGGCTCGGCATCGCGGGTCGCGCCGCAGCTGTTGCACTTGAGATACTTTCCGAAGCGCCCGAGTTTCTGCACCATGCCCGGCGTGTTGCACTTCAAACAGACTTCGTCGGTGGGCGTTTCCTTCTCTTTAATGTCTTTGGCGTACTTCGTAAATTTTGAAAGATCGTCCTTGAACTTTTCATAGAACTCGCTCAGGGCATCAGTCCATTTCAGTTTGCCTTCTTCGATTTCATCCAGCTCGTGTTCCATCCGCGCCGTGTACGTCTCGTTGAAGAGATCGTCGAAACCGCCCTCGATCAAAACGTCATTCACAGTTTTGCCCAGGGCAGTGGGATGGAAACGGCCTTCCTTCTTTTCGACGTACTCGCGATCCTGAATCACGGTCATGATCGCGGCGTAGGTTGACGGCCGGCCGATGCCTTTTTCTTCCAGAACTTTGACGAGGGTCGCTTCAGTGAAGCGCGGAGGCGGTTCGGTGAAATGCTGCTCGGGATCGATCTTGTTGAGCGCCAGCGTTTCGCCTTTGGCTACCAGTGGCAAAGTGCGCTCGTCTTCATCGTCCTCGGTCTTCTCATCGCGGCCTTCCTGGTAAATCTTCAGGAAGCCGTCGAACTTCTGCACCGACCCCGTGGCGCGAAATACAAACCGCCCGGCCTTAATATCGATAGTCGTTTGATCGAAGAGCGCGGGCATCATCTGAGACGCGACAAACCTTTGCCAGATCAATCGATAAAGTTTCAGCTCTTCGGGCTTCAAATACTTCGCCAGCGAATCCGGCGTGCGCGTGACATCAGTCGGACGAATAGCTTCGTGCGCGTCCTGCGCATCTTTCTTCGAACGATAGTGAATTGCTTTCTCAGGAAGATAATTCGCGCCGTACTGTCCCTGGATGAAGTCGCGCACTTCGCCGAGCGCCGCTTCGCCCACGCGAATCGAGTCGGTACGCATGTAGGTGATCAGGCCGACCGGACCTTCTTCGCCAATCTCGACGCCTTCATAGAGGTGTTGCGCAATCATCATCGTGCGCTTCACCGGAAAGCTGAGTTTGCGTGAAGCTTCCTGTTGCAACTTCGAAGTGATGAAAGGCGGAACCGGATTTCGTTTACGCTCTTTGGTCGTGACCTCATCGACGACGAAGGTCTCGTTCTTCGCTTCGGCGACGATCTCGTTTGCCAGGGCATCGTTGCCAATCAGAATCTCAGATTTTTTGAGATCCTGATCGAAACCACTGGTTTTTACCGTCTGATCTGCAACTTTCAGCAAACGCGCATCGAACGGTGGCGGCTGATTTCCGGTGAGGTTCGCGGCAATGGTCCAATACTCAGTTTTGATAAACGCTTCGATCTCGCGTTCGCGCTCGACGACCATCCGCAGCGCTACTGATTGCACGCGGCCGGCGCTCAAACGCCCGCCGATTGTGCGGCAGAGCAGCGGCGAAACTTTGTATCCGACCAGACGGTCCAGCACGCGCCGAGCCTGTTGCGCGTCAACCAGGTTCGCGTCGATCTGCTTCGGATGTTCGAAGGCTTCCTGCACCGCGCGCTTGGTAATTTCATTGAACATCACGCGAAACGCAGGCGTGGGTGGTTTCTTCGGCACGATCTCTTCGGCGAGATGCTGGCAGATGGCTTCGCCTTCACGATCAGGGTCGGCGGCGAGATAAATGGCATCGACTTCTTTGGCGGTCTTCTTCAGATCGGCGACGATCCTTTTGTTGTTGCGCTTTTTCGTATCAGGAATGATCTCGTATTCCGGCGCGAAATTATTTAGCACGTCAACGCCCAGGCCTTTGGAAGGCAGATCTTTGATATGCCCGATCGAGGCCTTCACGATGAAGTCCTTGCCGAGATATTTATTGATCGTTTTCGCCTTGGCGGGCGATTCGACTATTACGAGATTCTTGGTCATTACTTCACGATGCGATCCGCAGGGTACGACTCCTCTCCGTTTCGTTACTCTTTCGCTCCTCGGTCACGCACTGATGACACTTCGATGCCTGTGGGTTGCTTCCAACGCAAATGCGAAAGAGTGTTGAGCGGCCTTGAAAATAACACTAAGAGTGCCCTCAACGTCAAACTGGCGCTCATTGCAGAACGTCACCGTTCGCTTTTTGCTGATGATTTCTGTATCTTCTGGTTTCCGCCTGAGCCAGCAGGGTCACTCCGACAAGCGCCAAGCCCTCAGATAACGAAAAATAGGATTCGCGGAAGGTAGTGTGTCTATCCACAGAGTCAAACACCCAGAACGGATGAAAACACAAACCGCAGGAGTTCAATTGCGCACCAGGACTAAAAGAAGACACTAATGAGCAAGCATAAGGCTTTCATAACGGCCGCACTTCTACTATTTTCCGGTTGCGCTCTCTTTTCAGCGAGCCCTTCGTCAGTCGTCAAGCAATTGATCTCTGATGCGCAGAAGGGCGACGTTGACGGAATCGTCAGCCGTTGGGCCAGCAAAGCCATCCAGGAGCAAGGCGCCGACAAGGTTAGGGAGAACGCTGAGCGCTTTGCTGCACTGAATCGCCAGGCGCGCGCCGCAGGCGAAGACCTGGAAATACAAAATATTCGAGAGACGATTCAAGGCGACCGGGCGCGCGTGTTCTTCCTGTACCGGGACCGCAAAGGCACCGATTCTGTCGCGATGGGTTTCGCTCTGGTCAAAGAGAATGGCAAATGGAGAATTTATCGTACGGCTGACCAAAGCGAATCGTTTGACAGTTCGTTCGCAGGAAAGAGCTCACCAAAAGAGTCATTGAGTGAATCGACCCCAACGATGGTTGTTACACCGCCACCTTCGGTTGTAGATCAGGATAAGAAGCCGACGTCGGCTTCCGTTGTAGATCAGGATAGGAAGCCGAGTTTGCCTTCAACTTCGAGCGCCAACGCCGTTGCCGCAAAACCCTCCGGTCCTATCTCGGGCGGCGTAATGAATAGCAAGGCAGTGAGTTTGCCCAAGCCCGCGTATCCGCCAGCCGCTAAAGCAGTGAAAGCCTCCGGAGCAGTCGTGGTTCAGATCACAGTTGATGAAAGTGGCAAAGTCGTTTCCGCAACCGCGGTAAGTGGGCATCCTTTGCTCCGCCAGGCGGCCGCAAATGCTGCCCGGGCGGCGCGCTTCAGGCCGACATTGCTGGGCGGACAACCGGTGAAAGTAAACGGCACCGTCACCTATGAATTCTCTCCGCAATAGGAATTTGCCAATTGAGAAAAGATCGAGATGAGAATACCCAAGGACCCAGCCATGAACTCGAATAGAAGCGAAGTTGAATCGCGAGTTCGATAACAATCGACTTAATAAATCATGATCATTTCACTAATCGAACCCATCAGATTCACTGTCTATGACGTCTATCCCGGCCTGACCCTCGGCCTATTATTTCTCGCCACAATCGGGATGCTCCTGGGCATTGTATTTCTAATCAAGCGTAGCTCCACGCGAACGTTGACAATGCTTGCCTCGCTGATGATTGCGCTGGCGCTGCTGTTGGGAGCGATCTGTCTAATCGTGATGCAGCAGTACTCGCCCTGGCCGCTGCCCATTTTCAGCGGTGTCCTTGCGATTATCGGCGTACTTCTGTTCATCAAACGTCGTCGGTAGAATCACTGATGAATCCGCACCTTGTACTACACCAATAAGTTGCCCTTATTCCCTGGACCGGAAGGAGAAAATCAAAATGTTACCAATCTTTGGGTTAACTGTTTTGCTGATCATCGGCTTGATTGCCTGGGTTACCAACCGAACCATCAAGAAAAGCCTCCGCAAGAAGCTTGGCCGGAATGTAAAAGATCACGAAGTTGTCTCGCTCAGCGCCTGGATGAAGGCTGACGATAAGAAGTGAATGACTGCTAAAACGCGGACGCTGTGACCTCTGCATGCGAAAGGATTGCGATAGCACTGCGCGCAGATGAGTTGCTTCGGTGCGCTTCACCTCGCGTATTACATCATTATATAGTGCCGAGGTGCTCGCGGCTTTAGCCGAATTGCAAAAGTCATAAGTACGTCTACAGCTTTCGCACGAAGCACTTACCCGGCAGCGCGCGAATCAACTCGCGCATTTCCAGCGTCAGCAACGCCGCGGTGAGTTGCGTGATGGAAAGTTTTGTCGACTCCGCCAGCGTATCGATCTGCTTCGGCGTGTCGGTTGTCAGTAGTTTGAATATCGCGCGCTCGTGTTCATTCAGATTCGGAGGCGCGAGCTGCAGTTGATCGACCAGCTCGCCCTTCTGCTTTTTTCTGCTCGGCGGTGGCAGCAGTTGCGCGGCAATTTCAGCGGGCAACTCGCCGGCCACGTCCTGCCATTGCTGGACCAGTTTGGCGCCGGCCCCTTTAATCAAATAGTTAGTGCCAAAAGAATTTCGTGAAGTGATGTTTCCCGGTAAGGCAAATACTTCGCGGTTCTGTTCCATCGCCAGACGCGCGGTAATCAGCGAACCGGAATTCTCGGCCGCTTCAACTACCAGGGTCCCCAGGCTCAATCCACTGATCACGCGATTGCGATAGGGAAAGTTTTCCGAGACGGGCGGAGTGCCTAACGGAAACTGTGTGACCAGCGCGCCGCTGTGTTTCAAAATCTCATCTGCCAGCTTCTTATGATCGCGCGGATAAACCTGATCCAGGCCGGTTCCCATCACGGCTACAGTTCGTCCGCCGGCTTCCAGGGCTCCACGATGGGCTGCCGCATCGATGCCGCGAGCTAAACCGGAAACGATGGTTACGCCGCGCTGGGCCAACTCGCGCGACAACATCAGCGCCGCATTCTGCCCATACGTCGAGCAACGACGCGATCCGACGATCGCGACACAAGGTCGATCAAAACAATCCGACCAGGCCCCCTTTACATAAAGCACTACCGGAGGATCGTAAGTCTCGCGCAACAGGGTCGGATAGACGCCATCGTCGAGCACCAAGATCTCACCACCGAGTTGACGCACCTTGCCGATTTCAGATTCGGCCCGGTCGTACAGTTCGCGAGTGGCGATGCTTTCGATCGACTCTGGCGTCAGTCGTAGCATCGCCAGCTCACGACGCGGCGCATCAAAGATCGCTTCCGCCGATCCAAAGTGTTCCAGCAGGCGAGCAGTGACACGCGGCCCAACGCCGGGGGTCATGTTGAGAGCAATCCAATCTTTCATAGAAGTGGCACAGACTTTAGTCTGTGATCAAAGTTCAGCTGTGCGACTTGAGCCGAAGGGTTACGAACCGGCATCTGAAGATTCAATTCATGGCCGCGCTGGCAAGACGTGATAGCACCTCGAACACGAGTCGTCAACGCCCGTTTTCTGCAAAGCTTTTATCAACAATGGGGTTCACTGAAGGGCGAAGGTACTTACAGGGACGAGCATTTTTCCAGATTACTATCTCAGGCTAAGGCAGGTTGGCGGAGGCGTGTAGGAATCGAACCTACCTGAGCCTGCTCTCGCAGTCTCACTAACGGTTTTGAAGACCGCGCCATTCACCAGAACAGATGCGCCTCCGTGCTTTCAGTTTTCAATCTCAAATCTGAGATCGGCAGTTCATCAAGCCCGGTTTGAAGCGGGAAACCAAACTTGAATTGATCCCGGTCAAGGGCAAGACCGTACGCGCCGCAAGCTGAACCTGTCAAGCAAGGTTTATGTGATCGGATAGATGGGAGATATTCCAGTATCGAGAGCATTGGCGGAACCGTCCCAATCACTGAGTCCGCCTAAGTTCTTTTGCCTGGTCTTTCACGAAACAAAGTGGGACACGGTGCCTTGATCACGGTCGCTTTTGGGAACAAGTCGACTGAAGCTTCTGGCCCGAAAAATATTGCTTCCATTCATCGACAGTCAGATCACGTCGGCGCAGGCGGTTGCAAGCTTCGTCAATCATGTCAGCAGGCTTGAGCGGCCAAAGAAGGACTGCATTGTGAGTTCCAACCACCAGCCATCGACTGTCAGGACTAAAGGCCAAATCCTTGACCGAGCCGTCCGGAGTAAAAGCAGCAACCTGACGAGAAGTTTTCCCATCTTTAAAACTCAACTTAATCTCAGGGTTCGCTACTTCTACCGACCAGAGATCATCCTGACTGGTGCTGGCTAGTTCGTTGGATTTCAAGACCTGTTTCCATTTTGACGCTTCTGAGAGTAACGACAGCTGTTGTTGTGTTTTGCTCTCAGAGCAAACAAGACCCTTCGCATCGGGTGGCTCCGCCATGGCGTTTTCGGATCGCGAAACCTCCTCAGTTCTGCAAGCCACCTGCAAGCCATTTGTGTCCCAGACATACGTTCTCAGGCGCCTATAAGAGGAATGAGGCGTATGACGCTCTTGGAGCGTCCGCACAGCCAGCCACTTGCCCTCAGGACTAAAGAACACTTCGCTTACGGGGTCGCTGTGATTGAGTGAGTTGAGCGGACGCCATGTGCCGTACTCAAACAGCTTCAACCGAGACCCGATGGCCACCACCAACGATCGTCCGTCGGGACTGAAACTAACGCCCATCCCTTTGTCGGGATTGGAGTCCGTTGCCAGGGATAACGACTCGTTGGCGCTTGCGACTACTACTTCTTTAGCCTTCCAGCTACCAGTTTTAAACGCTATGACCTTGTTTTTGCTTGACGTTATTAGCCACCGGCCGTCCGGACTGAATATCACGCCGGAGATATTCTCACCGCCTGCCAGCGTGGTTATTGGCTTCCAATCCACCGTTCGAAGCACCCTTGCGCCATCGCTACCAGCGATTGCCAGCCATTCGGGACTGATGGCCAAAGCCTTTAACTCTACTTCAGCGGACTTATCGTTAACCGGTATGCGCTGGGCGTCGCTCCCGAATTCCATCTTCCAGAACGCAACGCCTTCTCCCAGAGTCGCGAGCAAGCGCCCGTCCGGACTGAACGCAATGGTTTGAATACCTGTTTGACGCTCAATGCGAGAGACTTCACGTCCGGTCCTCACGTCCCACAGCCCAACCGTATTCTCATCTAACGCCATTGCGAGGTAATATTCGTCTGGACTGAACGCCAAAGTCGATTCTCTCGTGCCGGGCCCGCCGTCTTTAATCTGCTGCATTCGATCTTTTTTCGTGACGGTGATCGCCTCTGTGTCGTCACTGATCGACCATACGCTGACTGATCCCGTCACTTTTTCTTCCACCGCAAGGTAATTACCCTTAGGGCTGAAGGCGATATGCTGAACCCACCCTCCGACCGAGATTTTGGGAGTTTCATTACTGGGCTTGTCAAAACTCGCTACATTCCAAAACATTATCTGGCCGCCCTCATGGCCGTTGCAGCCAATCGCCAGCCATTTCCCGTTAGGAGTGAAAGCGACACTCATCACGTAATTAACTTGTTCAAGTTGCATCTCCACGACTGGCTTTGAATTAACGAGGTCAAACACGCGCAGATGCGGGCCAGTGCTTGGCCCTGCCATGGCAACATAACGGCCGTCCGAACTGAAGGATGTTGATTCGCCACGGTAACTACTCATTGCCTCAGGAAGCTTGTTGGTCTTCGTGTCCCACATTTTGATCGCACCCGAGTTCGCGACGGGATGCGGGAGCAGATCCATCGCGCGCTCCCAGGCGATATAACCCTCGGGAGTCAACGCCCCCTTCAGCGATTCGATCGACAGCAAGACACTTCGGTCCAGGTCATTGCCCGTACCACGCGCGATATCAGCCTGTGCACCCATCTGCTGAGCTTGGACATATCGTGTCCGCTCCTCGGCTCTGGCCTGCTCCTCTTTAGCTCGCTCCGCATTCGCCAGCGCCAACTTCTCTTGCTTCTTGGCTTCCTTGGCGGCATCGCGGGCATCGTTCTCAGCCTTATCAGCTTTCCTAAGAGCCTCTTTAGCTCGTGCCTCGTCAATGTTTGCTTTATCAGTAGCATTTTTAGCAGCTATCTTCTGCTTCTCTGCGTCTTCAGAGGCCAGTCTTTCTTTGGCGAACGCAAGGTTAGCCGCCTTAACCTTTTGCTGAATCATGAAGAGTGAAGCGGCAACCACTATGACAAAGAGGATCATCGTTGCCAGAACCTGCGCACGCACCCGCGTGTTGCGTCGGGTATACTTAAACAGCCTATCTATGCTGTCGGCGACGATGGGCGAGGGGACGCCTCTGGTGAGAGCCACGTTGACCTCGTCTATCCAGACGATGTCTCGCTCCTTGATTACGGTCCACGGCGTTTCCGTCAGTGTTCCTTCGATGTCAATTGGGATAATGGCGCGACCGGTTTTGCCGAACTCACCGACCTCCAACTCAACATAGCGAGACTTGACTGCCCGTTCAGTACCCACAATGACCAGGGCGGCGCTCTTTTTGATCGCCCGCTTGAGCGTATTGTTGAGCGCGTTTCCCGGCGGTAGTTCGTCAAAGTCCAGGAAGCACGAGAAGTCTAACTGTCTCAATTGGTCCCTTAGCTTGAGCGCATAGTCCTTCCCATCACTACGCGCGTACGAAATGAAAATGTCATACCGGAACAGGAATTTGAATAGAGACCTGAAAAGAGAATCGGACACCAACGTAAACTTAGATCCAAGCCACATGTCTGCACCCCCAGCCAACGATCTGGTTTCCGGCCGCTACGGTTAGATTTGCCTTGATGGACTATTGACTTGACAAGACCCTCAATGAGCGATTGTGAGTCGGACGAGGAGTACGGCCTGGTCAAGAGGAAGCGGCCTCAGGATATGGCCAAGATATGCGCGTGAGGTTTGCATGTCAATGTCGCTTGACGAACGTTTTCCCGCCCTATTAATATCGATATCGAACGAACGTTCGAACGGTATGAAGCCTTTTGCCCAAGATGCCTCTGAAACCCAATGATCAATTTCCAAACTTCGCCCGATCAATACAAGCACTGGAAACTATCTGTTAACGGCGCCGTAGCCAGGCTCTCGATGGACGTGCAGGAAGACGAGACTCTTGCTGACGGCTACAAGCTCAAACTGAATTCCTACGATCTCGGCGTTGATATTGAACTTGCTGATGCTATTCAACGGATCCGTTTCGAGCATCCTCAGGTTCGCGCCGTCGTAATCACCAGCTTAAAGCCGCGGATCTTTTGCGCCGGCGCCAACATCTACATGCTGGGCACGTCTTCACATGCCTTCAAAGTTAACTTCTGCAAATTCACGAACGAGACGCGCTGCGCAATCGAAGATGATTCGCATCACTCAGGCCGGCGTTATCTCGCGGCGCTGAACGGGACTGCGTCGGGTGGCGGTTACGAGCTGGCGATCGCCTGCGATGAAATTTATCTGGTTGACGACGGCAACTCGGCGGTGTCGTTGCCCGAAGTTCCGCTGCTCGGCGTGCTTCCCGGCACCGGTGGCCTGACGCGTTTAGTTGATAAAAGAAAAGTGCGTCGCGATCGGGCGGATGTGTTTTCGACTCTGGCCGAAGGATTGAAAGGTAAGCGCGCGAAAGAGTGGGGTGTCATTGACGACACCTTCCCGACGACTAAGTTTCAGGAAGCAATAGCGGAACGGGTAGCGCAGGTAACGCAAACTGTCAGTTTGCGTGATGAGCCGTTGGCTCGAGAGAAGAACGCGCAAGCTAACGGTTTGCGTTACGACGGAATCAAGTTGAATCCGCTCGAAGTCGAAACTACCGACGACTCTCGCAATTACCAGAACGTCGCGCTGAAATTTTATCGCGACAAGCGATATGCCGACCTGACTGTCTATGGGCCGGAAGCGAGTCTGCCAACCCCGCTCGATGAAATTCAAAAGCTCGGTGATAGTTACTGGCCGCTGCGCGTTTATCGTGAACTCGATGATGCGCTGCTGCATCTGCGGGTTAACGAGCCTGAGATCGGACTGGTTTGTCTTCGCACCGAAGGAAACATCGATGAGGCGCTGGCCGTCGATCAAACTCTCACCGCCAATCGCGATCACTGGTTGATTCGGGAAATCATTTTGCAGATGGCCCGCACGCTGCGACGCCTGGATCTGACGGCCAAGAGTTTCTTTGCGATTGTCGAGCCGGGCAGTTGCTTCGCCGGCAATCTGCTGGAGCTTTTGCTCGCCTCAGATCGCAGTTACATGCTCAACAATGCGGATGAAAAAATTGAGTTGGCCACCAGCGACCTGAATGCGGGCGCGTTGCCGATGAACAATGGTTTGACGCGGTTACAATCGAGGTTTCTGGCTGAGCCCGAGAGAGTCGACAAAGTACTTGGCGCCGCGAATCGGTTCGACACCGAATCAGCGGAAGCCGCGGGCCTCGTCACCTTTGCGCCGGACGATCTTGATTGGGACGATGAGATTCGCCTGGCGATTGAGGAGCGCACCTCACTTTCACCGGACGCGCTGACGGGAATGGAAGCATCTCTGCGCTTTGCCGGGCCGGAAACGATGGACACGAAAATTTATGGACGACTGACAGCGTGGCAAAACTGGATCTTTCAAAGACCGAACGCGGTCGGGCCAAACGGAGCCCTGACAAATTACGGCAAACCGACGCAGGCCCAGTTTGATTTCAAGAGGACTTAGCCGCAGATTAACGCGGATAAACGCAGATCAGAAAAGAATTATCAGCGAAAATCCGCGTTCATCCGCGGCTGAAAAATGAACTATGAACTTATACGATCGCATTCCTAACAACGTAAATCTTTCCGAAGACAAAAGACTTCAGCGCGCGCTGGAGAAGTGGCTGCCGAATTTTCTTTCGTGGTGGCATGACATGGGGCCGGAAGGCTTTCAGCAGAAAGACGTCTGGCTGCGCACTGCCGTCGACGTCGGGTCGGAAGGCTGGGCGCATTTCGATTATGTCAAGATGCCGGATTATCGCTGGGGCATTTTTCTTGAGCCGGCGCAGGCGGACGCGAAGGTCGGGTTCGGAGATAACTACGGCGCGCCGGCTTACCAGGAAGTGCCTGGAGAATTTCGCAACGCCCTGCGCCGGATCATCGTGACTCAGGGTGACACCGAACCCGCATCCGTGGAGCAACAACGTCGTCTGGGCCACACCTGTCCATCACTCTACGACCTGCGCAATCTTTTCCAGGTGAACGTTGAAGAGGGCCGTCACCTTTGGGCCATGGTTTATCTGCTGCACGGATATTTCGGCCGCGATGGCCGCGACGAAGCGGACGCTTTGCTTGAACGTCGCAGCGGAAATCCTGACAAGCCACGCATCCTCGAAGCGTTCAATCAGCCGTGCGATGACTGGCTCAACTTTTACGCCTTCACGATGTTTACCGATCGCGACGGCAAGTATCAGCTCTCAGCTTTGGCTGAATCCGGATTCGAACCACTGGCGCGCACCTGCAAATTCATGTTGACTGAAGAAGCTCATCACATGTTCGTCGGCGATACCGGTTTGAGCCGCGTCGTCAAACGCACGGCGCAGTTGATGAAGCAGAACCCATCGGAAGATGTGCGCTCGCTTGGCGGCATCCCGCTCGACATCATTCAAAAGTACATCAACTTTTGGTTCAGCTACTCACTCGACTTATTTGGCGGCGAGATTAGTTCGAACTCGGCAGACTTTTTCGCCGCGGGATTGAAAGGTCGATTCAAAGAGCAGGATCAATACACGGATCACGTCGCGGCTGAAGGATCGTTCACCATGATGGTCGTCGAAAATGGAAAGCTCGCGCCGCGCGAAGTGCCCCTGCGGAACGCTTTGAACGAAATTCTGCGTGGCGAGTACGTGAAGGATTGTGAAAAAGGGCTGGCCCGGTGGAACAAGGCTCTGGCCGACGAAGGACTGGCGCAGCGTCTCTATCTCCCGAACGTGCGTTTTCATCGTCACGTCGGCGAATACGCGGGCCATCATTTCGATCTCGACGGCAACCTCATCACCAAAGAAGAGTTCGAGCAGAAAAAATCCGAATGGCTGCCGACCATCGAAGATCGGGAATACGTCGGGAGCTTGATGAAGCCGGTTACCGAGCCCGGCAAGATCGCGAACTGGATTGCGCCTCCGGCGACGGGAATCAAGGGCAAGCCGTTCGAGTTTGAGTATGTGAGACTCTAATTAATTTGCCGCGGATGAACGCAGATGAGCGCGGATCAGAACTTTTCAATTTATTATCTGCGTAAATCCGCGTTCATCTGCGGCCAATTCTTCCTGAGCATGAGCAGGCTATAATGACCAACGATCTCAGTCGCTACGATCAAAAGCTCGAGCTGATTCTCCGCACCTCGGCGCGCATTTTTGCTGAGAAGAGTTATCACTCGACTTCCATGCGCGACATTTCGCGGGCGACGGGTGTGAGCCTGGCCGGTCTTTATCACTACTGCAAATCGAAAGAAGAGCTGTTGTTTTTGATCCAGGATCATTGCTTCGGCTGCGTGCTGGAACGTTTCGAACAGCGCATCAAGGGCATTGACGATCCGTTCGAAAAGCTGCGCCTCTTCATCGACAATCACCTTTCATTCTTCGCCGCGAACATGGCTGAAATGAAGGTGCTGTCGCATGAGGCCGAGTCGTTGGCCGGCGACATGCACAAACACGTGTCCGGGAAAAAAGAAAAGTACGCGAAGCAGGCGCGCAAGATCTTGCGCGAAATTCAGGCCGTGTCAGAAGCCCGACCGTCAGGGAGGGCAGCCGCAGGGTCGAACCAAAACCATGGTCGAATCGATCTTACTGTCGCCACTTACTCCCTGTTCGGCATGATGAATTGGATTTACAACTGGTACGACAGTTCGGGCAAGTTGTCAGTGAACCAACTCGTCGATAATATGACGCGGCTGTTCGTGAACGGTTTTCTCTCAACTGAAAAGGCGCCCTTGACGTTGGCCGATTCGAAACTATCTGAAAAAGTTAATATTTGGCGTACCGCATAACGATGGCAACTCAAACTTCCCAAACTAAGTCGACGAACCTTATTGAATATGGGGTCGAGAGCGGCGTCGCGACCGTGACGCTCAACGATCCGCCGGCAAACACTTATTCATACGAGATGATGCGGCAACTCGATGCGCGCATTCTCGAAGCGCGGATGGATGAAAGTGTTCAGGTGATCGTGGTGACCGGCAGCGGCGAAAAGTTTTTCTGCGCGGGCGCGAACATCCAGATGCTGGCCAACGTTACGCCCGAATTCAAATACTACTTTTGTCTGCACGCCAACGAAACGCTCTTACGTTTTGAGCAGACACCAAAGCTGGTGATTGCCGCAATCAACGGACACTGTGTCGGCGGCGGATTGGAAGTTGCGATGGCGGCCGACTTGAGAATTGCGCGACGCGGCGCGGGCAAGATGGGTTTGCCTGAAGTCTCGCTGGGAGTTCTGCCAGGAACCGGCGGGACGCAACGGCTGGCGCGCATTGTCGGCAAGTCAAAGGCGATTGAGTTGATGGCCGCGGGCGAGTTGTTTGATTTTGAAAAAGGCGAGAGCCTTGGTCTGGTGAACCAGATCTTCGACGCCGAAAGCGGCGAAGCTTTCATGGCCCAGGTGATGGATTACGCGCGCAAATTCACGACGCCGGGCAAAGCTGCGCGCGCCGTCGGGAGAATCAAGCGGGCGGTGCAGACCGGCAGCGAGATTCCTTTTGAATCTGCATTAGCGCTTGAACGCGAATTGCAGCAGCAGTTGTTTCAATCGGAAGATGCGAAGGAAGGACTCGACGCTTACGTGAACAAACGTAAGGCGGAGTTCACAGGGAAATGAAGTCAGTACCGGGAGCGGTAGCGACCGGGTATGTTTGACGGGAATGACAGCGGGCGTTACCCGGTCGCTACCGCTCCCGGTACTGACCTCAGCGCGCAGGCAATGAAGGTAATGTCGGACGAACTGATCAAAGTTGCGGAAGACGAAGGCATCGTCACGGTCACGCTGAACCGGCCCGAGCGTCTCAATGCTCTCGTCGGGCACATGCGGCGTGATCTGGCGGAAGCTCTGGAAGAAGCCGGCAGCGATCCGCATGTGCGCGTGGTGGTGCTGGGCGGCGAAGGCCGAGCCTTCTGCGCAGGCGGCGACATAAACTTCATGGCGGAGCTGGTCGAGCGAGGCGAATCCGAAGAGTTCGCCCGGCTTCTGGGCGCCGCGCGCCGCGTGATTCTGACGATTCGAAACATGACCAAACCGGTCATCGCTTCGATTGAAGGCCCCTGCGCCGGCGCCGGATTCAATCTCGCGCTGGCAACTGATCTGCGCATCGCTTCGTCGACTGCGGCCTTCTCCCAATCATTCGTCAAGCTGGGATTTCATCCCGATTGGGGCGGCACCTATTTTCTGCCGCGCATGGTGCCGCCGAATATTGCGTGCGAACTGTTTTTTCTCGGCGACACGATCAACGCGCAGAGAGCTTTGGAGCTTGGTCTGGTTAATTACGTGGTGACTCCGGAAGAGTTAGCAAACGAGACGCGTAAGCTGGCTGAACGCCTGCGTGACGGTCCGGCAGTTTCGATTGCCGCCGCCAAGCAAGCGGTTTACGCGAGCCAGCACGACACCCTCGAACAAATGCTGCAGTACGAAGTGGACGCGCAACTCCGTTGTTTCGAATCAGAAGATGGCCGCGAAGGCGTGCGCGCGTTCCTGGAGAAGCGCCCACCGCATTTTACGGGACGGTAATTTTGGAGTGCGCCGGCAGAGCGAAGCGGCGACGGCGCTTTGGATTGCCTGTCATTTGAGAGATGATCCAAAGCGGTGTCGCGCTACGCTTGCCAACGCACTCCAAATTTGATCATGAAGCTACAAGACAAACTCGCATTCATCACCGGCGGTGGACGTGGCATTGGTCGCGCGATTGCTCTCGCATTTGCGCGCGAAGGCGCTTCGGTTGCGGTCGCCGCGCGCTCGATCGGCCAGGTCGAAGCGGTGGCTAAGGAAGTGACTGATCTTGGTGGCAAAGGTTTGGCGCTTGAATGCGACGTGCAAAACACCGGTTGGGTGAACGATGCTTTCGAAAAGTTTCGCGCACACTTTGGTCGCGGACCGGACATCGTGGTGAATAACGCCGGCATTGCCGAGTCGCAACTGTTCGTCAAGAGTGACGAGCCGATGTGGGAACGGCATCTGAACACAAATCTGGGCGGCACGTTTCGTTGTACCCATGCGGCACTGCCCGAAATGATTGAGCGAGGATGGGGCCGCATCATTAATATCGCTTCGATCGCCGGAAAGACCGGGGCCCCTTACGTTTCAGCTTATGCCGCATCGAAGCACGGTGTTCTGGGGTTGACGCGTTCGGTAGCGTTGGAAGTTGCGGCCCAGGGAATCACGGTTAATGCGATTTGCCCCGGTTATGTCGATACTGAGATGACTTCGCGCGGAATCGAAAACATCGTCGCGAAAACGGGCAAGTCGGCGGAAGATGCACTGGAAGCACTCAAGCGAATGAGTCCGCAAAATCGGATGGTGACGAGCGAAGAAGTTGCGGCGCTGGCGTTGTTGCTGGCTTCAGAAGAAGGGCGCGGCATCAACGGACAGGCGATTAACGTGGACGGTGGAACGGTACTGTTCTAAAAACGTCAGTTGTTCGTGGTCAGTTGTCAGTAGCAAAGACACAAACCCAACTGACCGCGGACAACTGACTACTGACTATTTCAATGATTGAAAATCTTAACAACCTTGAGCGCACGCATTCATGCGGCGCTCTGCGAAAAGAAAGCGCCGGCGAACGAGTGACGTTGATGGGCTGGTGCGCGCGCCGGCGTGACTTTGGTCCATTGACGTTCATCGATCTGCGCGATCGTGATGGCATCACCCAGGTGGTGGTGAATCAGGAGAACGCGCGCGCAGCCCACGCGAAAGCCAAAGATGTGCGCGGTGAATACGTTTTGGCGGTGACCGGCGAAGTGGTCATGCGCGACGAAGGCGCGCGCAATCCGAAACTGGAAACCGGCGACGTCGAAGTGCAAGCGACGGAGATCGTTATTCTGAATGATGCGCGGACGTTGCCATTTCAGCTTGACGCTTCGGACGACTCGCTGGCGGCTGAAGACCTGCGCCTGAAGTATCGTTATCTCGATCTGCGGCGGCCGCAATTGCAGTCAAACCTGCGTCTGCGTCACCGGATGCTTTTGGAAATCAATCGCTACATGGATGAGCAGGGCTTTACGCAGATCGAAACTCCTAATCTGATCAAATCGACTCCGGAAGGCGCGCGCGATTACATCGTTCCTTCGCGCGTGCAGCCGGGAAAATTCTTTGCCCTGCCGCAGAGCCCGCAAATTTTCAAACAGATCTGCATGATCGCGGGTTTGGACAAGTATTACCAAATCGCCCGCTGCTTTCGCGATGAGGACCTGCGGGCGGATCGGCAGCCTGAGTTTTCGCAGCTCGACATCGAGATGAGCTTCGCTACACCAGATCAAATTTACCGGCTGGTCGAAGGATTGTTCGCGAGTGTCTTTCGTTTGATTGGGGTCGAACTGCAAACTCCGTTTCCCCGATTTACCTTTGCCGAAGTAATGCGAAGGTTTGGCTCGGACAAGCCTGACCTGCGCATTGAAGGAATGGAGTTGCAGGATTTGTCTGCGACCCTCGCTGAGACAACTTTCCCGCCGTATGCATCGGTTCTGTCAACCGGTGGCCAAATCAAAGCGATGGTGGTCAGCGGCGGCGCTTCGATGTCGCGCAAAACGCTTGATGAGTTGCAGGAATTCGCCAAGCGATACGGCGCCGGCGCGCTCGCCTGGATCAAATTGGGAGATGAGCTTTCGTCTTCACTCTTGAAAGCGCTCGGGAACGATTTGGTGGTTGATCTTGCGGGAACTGTCGGCGCGCAAAAGGCCGACGCAGTTTTGATTGTGGCCGGAAAGCCGGATGTGGTGGCGGCCAGCCTCGGCGCATTACGCAACGAAGTTGCGCGCCGTGAAAAGTTAATCCCGGAAGGCGTCTTTGCGCCGTTGTGGGTGACTGAGTTTCCGATGTTTGAGTATCACGAAGATGATGATCGTTATTATTCAATGCATCATCCGTTCACGTCGCCCCTGGATGAAGATGTGACGGTGTTAGAGCGCGCCGTCAACGGCCAGCCGGAGTTGTTTGCTGAGTTGAGAGCCAAGGCCTATGACGCGGTCATCAACGGCGTCGAGGTTGCGGGCGGCTCGATCAGAATTCACCGGCGTGACGTGCAGGCGCTGGTCTTCAAAGCGCTGGGCATGTCGGAAGAGAATGCGCGGGCGCGCTTCGGATTTTTTCTGGACGCGTTGGCGTTCGGAACTCCGCCGCACGGTGGGATTGCTTCAGGAATCGAGCGGACGCTGATGGTCCTGGTGCCGACCGAAAATATTCGCGACGTGATGGCGTTTCCCAAGACAGCGTCGGCGCAGGATCTGATGATCGACGCGCCGGGCGAAGTGGATCTGAAACAGTTAGCAGAGTTGCATCTGAAGGTTGTTGGTTAGTGAGAAGCGAAATGACTCTGGAGTGAACGCGTCTTCATGGAATGCGTTCTAGTCCCGCCAGGGACGACATATTTGTAGACGTCGATCGTCAGTTAATTCCGGAAGCTCCCTTAGGAGCGACATATGCACGTCGTTTAATATGTCGCTTCTAACGGAGCTTTATTTGATTTGACATTCTGTTTCTACAAATATTTCGCTCCTAGCGGAGCGAGGTCAGCAACCCCTCAATTTGAAGCTCGACCTCGGGAAAACAATGCTAACGCTTGGGACAAAGCACGCTGACGAAATCATCGCGCATGCGCGCGAGGCGGCGCCGCACGAATGCTGCGGCCTCTTGGGCGGCGCTGAAAACGGAGTTGCTAAAACCGTCTATCGCCTGCGCAACGTGGCTCCTAATCCGCTGGTAACCTACGAAGCCGCGCCGGAGGATCTTTTCAAGGCCCAGCGCACAATGCGCGAGCGCGGCGAGCATTTGCTGGCCATTTATCATTCACATCCTCGCGCGACCGATCCTTATCCCTCGGAAACAGATGTCCGGCTTGCCTACTACCCGACAGCGGTTTACCTTATTGTTGGGTTGGGAAATCAAGAGCCTTGCCTGAAAGCGTTTCGCATTTCTGAGAAGGAAGGCAAGTGGCAGCCGGCGCCCCTAAGCATCGCGGCTGAACTTGAAGCGAAACCATAGCAACGAGGCTCTCGTAGAATAATCCGATGGAGCCAAAACGCAGCAGGTACGACACGAATCCGCTCGATGAAGAATTCGCCGATCGAGCGACTGATGCTTTCGCGTCAGAGAATTCAGGTCAGACTGAAAGAGTCTTCGGCGGGCCGACGCTCGAGATCCATCGCCCTGAAAACGACAGTGTCCGCGCGTATTCTGAAAGCGAAGCGCCCACGCGCCACATCGGCGGCGACAAAGTAACTTCATATCCGTCGGTCTTCGTGCCACCGCCGCAACCGAAACCCGCGGCCACATACCAGCCGCCGCGAATGGCGTCAGCAGACATTTACCAGCCGCCGCCCGGCCAGCCGCCGTCGATTTATCAGTCTCCTGGTTTGCAGGCTTTCCAACAGTCAGGAAGGAATACTGTCAGCGGGCTTGGCATTCCGGAACGCTGGGCCGTAATGCTTCCGTATCTGCCATTTTGGATGTTGGCAATTATCGCCTCGGTGATTGAACTGCTCCTCGTGCCTCGAACTGAATCAAGAGTCCGGTTTCATGCAGCGCAGGGGATCGCCCTGCAAATCGTTGTTGGCGCGATTAGCACGTTGCTGGCACTGGCCGGGCTGCTGGCCAGGAATTGGTCAGGTAGCGGATTGTTCAAATTTGCCAGCTTTATTTTCTTGATAGTTGCGATGGTCCGCGTCTGGAAGGGCAAGTCGTTCGTAATTCCGCTCCTGGACGCACCGGCAAAATGGCTTGACGAAAAGATTAAGCCACGCAAATAATTACGCGACTGGTTGCCACTTCAAAGTGTTGCCACTTCAAAGTGAGGACGCTTGCGCTCCAGTCGGCGACGTTTCATTCTCTCCCTGCCGAACGAAATCGGCGTTCAATCAACCAAATCGAGGTTTGTTTGCCGGTGCCGGCATTGTTGCGGAACCGGACGCATTGGCCGTAACTGAATGTATATGAATCGGTTCTGACAATGGCAACGGCGTGGAAACCCAGTTTTCGCGCGTGCTTTGACAGGTGGCACCGGGGTTGTTAGTGAAAATGAGGGTGGCAAACGCATGTCGAAAAATGACATCGAAATTGTTCGAGGTGCCTCGACGCCAATTCGTGAGAGAGCTTAAGGAGTGTTCCAATGAGTAGACCATTTTCTCGCCTCGTCATTAAGTCGCTGGCATTGCAGATCGCCCTGGGGATTCTGCTCATGCCGCTTCAGACTTTTGCGCAGACGCAGATCAAGTATCACAGCAATAAGTTCAGCCCTCAGGAAGATGTGCGACTTGGCCGGCAGGCAGCCGCGGAAGCCGAACAGCAGTTTCCGTTATTGCGGGATGCGGAAGTCGGCTCTTATGTTGAGCGCATCGGCCAGCGTCTGGTGACGGCGATTCCGCCCGAGTTTCAACACCCCGAGTTTCGTTATTACTTCAAAGTCATCAACGCGAGTGATATCAACGCCTTCGCCCTGCCCGGTGGCCCAATGTATGTCAACCGCGGCATGATTGAAGCGGCGCGCAATGAAGGCGAGATGGCCGGCGTCATGGCCCACGAGATGAGTCACGTGGCGCTTCGTCACGGAACCGCGCAGGCGACCAAAGCGCAGAAGTACAGCGTGCTCGCAGGAATACTGGGGATTGGCGGAGCCATCTTGGGCGGTCCGGCCGGAGCTGCGGCTCAAATCGGTGCTCAGGGTGTCGGAGTCTACTTCCTGAAATTCAGTCGCGAATACGAGACCGAAGCGGATCTGCTTGGCGCGCGCATCATGGCGAATGCCGGTTATGATCCACGCGATCTCGCAAACATGTTTCGCACCATCGAATCCCGTGGCGGCGGGGGCGGCGGCTTCCTTAGCGATCACCCGAGTTCGCAGGATCGGTATGCGCGGATAAATCAGGAAGCGCAGTCCCTTCGCATTAATACCGCCATGCGAAACGATAGCCGCGAGTTCTACGGCATCAAGGAGCGTCTGCGTGGCTATCCGGCGGCGCCCACGATGACTGAGATTGCGCGCAGCGGCCGCCGGTATCCGAATCAGGGACCGCAGTATCCAAACCAGGGTCCGCAGTATCCGACCGGAGACCGGACCGATTATCCGAACGTGCCGAGTGGTCGCGTCGAATATCCGTCATCGCGTTATCGCACCTACAACGAAGGATCATTTACCGTCAGCATTCCTGAAAACTGGCGCCAGATTAACGAGCAGAATACGCTTTGGTTTGCGCCCAACGGCGCGTACGGGACCTCGGGAAACGGCCAGACGGTGTTCACCCACGCCGTGAACCTGGGGATGACGCAGACACGATCTCGGAACCTGCAACAGGCGACGGATGAATTCATCAGTGGCTTGCAGCGGGGAAATGGCAACCTGCGGGCGCGCAGCGGGTATCAACGCATGGATGTTGACGGGCGCTTAGGGCAGTTGATTGCTTTGGACAACGTGAACGAGGCTACGGGTCGCGCCGAAATCATTAATGTCGTCACGACGCAGTTGCGCAGCGGTGAGCTGTTCTACCTGATTGCGGTCAGTCCCAGCGATGACTATCGGGCTTATCAGAACACTTTTCTGACGATTGTACGTTCGTTGAGGTTGAACGATTGAGCGTGTCAGACAGCGACCGGATCAGTCGTGAACGGCAATTGACGAAGAGATTTCTTGATCCGGTCGCTATCGCTCCCGGTTCTGACACCGCCGCTCCTTGACACTGTTCCATCGCGTCCTTATAGTCCTTATTCGGCGCTCGCGAAATTCGCGGGCGCTATTGTTGAGAACTAACGGAGATTTTGAATGCCTAATCATAAGTCAGCTGAAAAGCGGGTGCGTCAGAACGAGCGACGTCGCGTGATTAACCGTACTAATCGCACCAAGTTGCGCTCGTCAATCAAGAAATTTCGTAGTGCCTTGAAAGCCGGCGAAGCCGGCCAGGTTGGCACGTTGCTGCCCCAGACCGTTTCGGAAATCGATAAGGCCGTCCAGAAGGGCGTCCTGCATCGCAACGCCGCCGCGCGACATAAGTCACGGTTGACGGCACGCGCTAATCAAGCGGCGGCAAAATAAATTCAGACCGCCAGCGCTAGCGGCGGCCATAACTGATTTCACAAGTGAGGCGGATCGTTCATTCGGTCCGCCTCACTTATTTTTTTTAAGGAACAAGCCATGCACTTTAAAGACGACACGGAAATTAGTGAGTTAGTGCAAACCTTTGAGACGTGTGAAATTCATCCCGCCGAGTTCAGGCACTATCAACATCTGGCGGTCGCGCTTTGGTATCTGAAGCAACTGCCCTACGAAGAAGCGAGCGAGAAGATGCGCGGCGGAATTCAGCGTTTGGCGGCGGCGTATGGCAAGACCGGTTACCACGAAACGATCACGGTGTTTTGGCTGAGAGTAGTGCGCGGCTTTCTCCTGAAGGCAAATTCACGCGCAACGATCTTCGATTTAGCAAATGAGCTCGCCAGCCAGTACGGCAACAAAAATGTCATGGCCGAATATTATTCTGAGGAGATACTCGCGTCGGTGAAGGCTAAGCATGAATGGGTGGAACCTGATTTGAAAGCACTGGAGTTTGGTCCGCTTGAGATGCAGAAGTAGCGACTGGAGCGCAAGCGTCCTCGCTTGCAACGCCTGGCAACCGAGACGGTTGCGCTCCGGTCTAGATCATCAATTCGCAAACGAGCATTTCCATTTGCATGCGCGGCGTCGCCTTTGAAGTCTTGATCGCCAAATCAGTCTCCGCGATCCGCTGAATCATCCGGGACATGTCCGCAGAGTCAATCCGGCTTAGCATCGCCAGATAGTCCCTTTGCTTAAACGGGGGCACCCTCACCTCGCGAAAGATTTCGCCGGGCGAGGCGCCGCGAGCGTGCAAAGCTTTTGCCAGCGCCATGCGTCTGAAGGTTCCGGCAATCACGCCCGTTAGCAACACCGGCTCGACGCCGTCGTCGAGGAAATCACGCAAGACTTTTAACGCTGCCCGCCGATTGCGCGCCACGATGTTGTCGGTCAGGTCCCAATTCATGTGTTCGCGCGATCGGCTGACCAGTTGATCCACGAGTTCTGAGGTGATGCGGCCTGAGGGCAACGCAGCTGTCGCGAGTTTGTTCAACTCGTGCGTCAACGCTGACAGATCGCTGGCCGACAGTTCTATCAGCTGGCTCATTGCGCGCGGGTCAATTTCTGCGTTGATGCTTTTGAGGTGGGTCTTGATCCAGGTGGGAAGCTCGTTCGGTTTGAGCGGCTGAAACTCGAAGGCGCCGGCGCTGGACAAGAGTTTCTTTCCCAGTTTCTTACGCTTGTCGATGTCGTCGCCGACGAAGATGACCACCGAAGACTCTACGGGACGTTCGAGATAAGCCAGCAGAATCTCTTCGGCTGATTCACGCAGTCTGGCAAAGTTCCGCAAGTGAACCACGCGACGTCCAGACATCATCGGGAGTTGTTCGGCCGCCGCGATCGCATCGCGAACATCGTCGTTGAAGAGGTTGAATGACGAGTCGTTGAATTCGCGCAGGAGGGTTTCGCGGAGGGCAGCTTCGGTAATCTCTCGCAACGCCTGATCACGCAGGAAAGCTTCGGCGCCGTACAGGAAATAGACGGGTTCGATCTGGCCCTTCTTTAGGGATTGTTCGAGGTCTCTGCGAGTGCGGGCTGGCATGATTATTTGAAGTGCGCCGGCAGAGCGAAGCGGCGACGGCACTTTGGATTGCTTGCTCCTTGGCGGCTTTGAATCGAACTGTTCCTTGCGCTAAGACAAAAAGCGGTTAAGAAGACCACAACCGATCCAAAGCGCCGTCGCCGCTGCGCTCTGCCGGCGCACTCATTCCTTCACGCCGAAGCCATTCACCAGGGTCGAGACAATCGACTCGGCAAAGCTGCGCGCCATACGCATCACCGCCGGATCTTCTTCGTTAAAGAAATTCCTCGGGTCGTTGGCAAATTCAAATTCGCCGCGAAAGACAAAATTCTGGTTGTCATAAAGTACGCGATTCTCGTGCTGGTCGCGCACGGTAACCGCCGCTGTGATCGTGACTTCGAAAATCCGCGCGCGCCCTTTGTCGTCCAGCAGCACGCCTGAGAACCCAAACGTTTTGACGACGCCGTCGATTACCGCATCCGCGCCTTCGCGCTCGCTTTGCACGCGCAAGCCATGGCCGCGATGAATCAGTTCCTTCATCACCGCTTCGGTAAAACGATGTTCGATCTTGAAGCGCAGCGCGTTGTTCTGAAATGCCGGCACCGCCACCGTCTTGATGTGCGGAGGCAATTGGCTCTTGGTTACCGGCTTGTAGCATTCGGTGAAGCCGGAAACCATGAGCAGCGTCGCCAGAAATGAAGACGTGCGGAGAATCTTTTTCATAAAAATCATTAATCCAAAAGAGTGTTGATAATACGTCAGCAGGCATGTTATACGAAAGCCGTTAGAGTTTGAGAGGAGACGAATCTTGACCAGCCCAATCCCGATCGGCCCGACGCTGAATCAAATCGGCCAAATCTTCGTGAACGTGAAGGACCTCGATCGCGCGATCGAGTTCTATCGCGACATTCTGGGCATGACATTCTTGTTTCAGGCCCCGCCCAATATGGCTTTTTTTGATTGTGGCGGCATTCGGCTGATGCTGGGTATCGCGGATAGGCCAGACCTGAATCATCCGGCCTCGATCATCTACTACAAAGTTGAGGACATCGAGCGCGTATACGAAGTCTTCAATGCCCGCGGTGTTGAATTCATCGTCAAACCTCATCTCGTCGCGCCTATGCCGACTTATGACTTGTGGCTGGCTGACTTCAAAGATTCGGAAGGTAATATTCTGGCGCTGATGAGCGAGGTGCCGCGAGAGGTCGCGTGAAATCCGCGACCCCGATGCGGGAGAATTCGTAGTGACCTGATTTCGTTGTTGCGTTTTCTGTAGCCCAGGCGTTTACGCCTGGGTGAGAAATAGAAGGCGCTATAAAAGCCATTAATGGGGGCTTTTGAAACTAAATCCTCTTTCATCCTCAGGCGTAAACGCCTGGGCTACCGAAAAGTCACTTCAAAATTGGGGCATCTCCAGAACATTATTTCCAGACTGTCGTCTCACTACGGCCCGTCCCGTCCGCCAATCAGCAACGATCCCTTCGAGTTGATCTTGTTTGAGAACGTTGCTTATCTCGTCAGCGACGAACGACGCGAAGCAGCGTTCAACTTGCTGCGCAAAACAATCGGGACCAAACCGCACGAATTGCTTGCGGCGCCGAATGATGCGCTGTTAAGCGTGGCGAAGCTCGGTGGTATGCAACCGGAAAGACGCGCCGCGCGGTTGCGCGAGATTGCGATGATAGCCATGGATGCCTTCGCCGGTGATTTGAGCAGTGCTTTGAAATTGCCGCTGCCGAAAGCCCGACAAGCGCTCAGGAAATTCCCTGGCATCGGCGATCCGGGTGCCGAGAAGATCCTTCTGTTCGCGCGCGCCTACCCGGTGCTGGGGCTTGATTCAAACGGCTTGCGAGTTCTGCTGCGTCTGGGTTTTGGTGAAGAGAAGAAGAATTACAGCGCGACGTATCGATCAGTTCAGGATGCGATCAATGATCAACTGAGCGCGGATTACGATTGGCTGATCAGCGCGCACGTCTTACTGCGACAGCATGGTAAGGAGTTGTGCAAAACCAGTCGGCCGCTATGCGAGCAATGTCCGGTGAGAAAGAGTTGCGCTTACTTTCGTCAAACTAATGCGGGAGACAGACAGGATTTACAGGATTTACGGAAGTTAAAAACTTAATTTCGCAGGTAAGGTTTTCTCTAGCCCCAGGCGTAAACGCCCGAGCTACGAAAAGTTATTCAAAATTGGCCACTTCCGAAACAGTCAGTTGATCCATTTCCTATTCTGTTAATCCTGTAAATCCTGTCGATTAATTCGTATCAAACGCGGCCCGCGTCATCCTCTCGACCACCAAACTCAATCCCATGATCAGATAAAAAATCATGACCACTTCCGAATCGCCCCAGTTGTAATGCACGACGCCGCTCGTCATGAATCCGAGCAGACCGCCCAACGCGCCCAGAACGATTCCTTTGCTAATCCAATCCTCATTTGTTACTCGGCTACGTGTTCGCCAAAGTGACCAGGCGTAAGTGCCCAACAGAATCAGCCACGCAATCAGCGTCGGCACGCCGCGCTCCAGGGCAATCTGCAAATAGTCCGAATGCATGTGGCCCATCGGAAGTTTGCCGCCTTCGAACAATCCAAACTCGCGCCAATGCGCTTTGATCGAGTCCATGCCAACGCCTACGGCCAGGTGGCGCGGATTACTGATCAAAAGATGAAACCCCTCGTTCCAAATCTTCTGACGCCAGGCAATCGAATCATCCTTCTTGTCAAAGAATCCGACCTGACGTTTCTGTTGCAGCAGGAACAGTCCGCCGAGGACGATTGGAATCAGACACACGCCAATTACGATCAAGGCTCGACGTCGCAGACCGAGCGCGGCAATCAACAACGCTGAAATCAGAAACGAAAGCCAGGACGCGCGCGTAACCGAAAGCAGGAGCGCTCCGCCAATGCCGGCGAGTGCCAGACCGATTAGCAGACCGTTCCGGCTGCGTTTAAGAGGTAGAGCAACGAACAAACCCAGCGCCAGCGATCCGATCAGTTGCAGGCTTTCCGCGTACGTGGTCCAGTGATTGTAAAAGCCGGTTGCCCGCCGGTCGCGCCCGGAACTCCAGCGCTGAATGCCGAGGCGTTCTTCATCCGTGGCGCCGGGAAGTAAACTCCCGCGCGGCACTTCAAGCTGGCCGATCCATTCAACCCGGTAAATCTGCAGCTTAGCGCTTGCTCGATCCGTTGATTGATTGAGGGCGCTTACCACCTCATCCAGACTTCCCACAGGTCGGCCGTCAACCTGCTCGATTGTGTCGCCGCTGATAATCGGAACTGACTCATTCTTGGATCGCGAAACCATGCGCGCGGCGCCCAGTGGACTGTTTGACGCCACGCCATAGACCTTTACGCCACGTCCAAACGCGAGTTGGCCAAAGGTGAAGACGACGTTGACCATCGTCGCGGCGATCAAAATCACTGTCAGCGTCGTCAGGATTTTCTGCGAGCGGATGTTCTCAGCAAACAGATAGACGATGAGAAAGAGTGACGCGGCGCGCAGCTTTCCGATTGAAACTGCCGGCTCGTAGGAAAGAAACGATGAGAGCGCGGTGAGCAGGAAAAACGCGAACATCGGATAGTCGATCGGCGTGCGATCGAGCCTGGGCCGCGGCCAAACGAAAAACCGCAGCAGCCAGAAGAGCATTCCCAGCATCCACGCCGTCTGGGTCGCCGCAATTGAATTTGGCGCGGCGACGACGAACAGAAGCATCGCCGCGACAATCGCGCGCTCAAGCCAGATGGCCAACGGGCCTAAGTTTTGGACTTTGTCAGTCTTCACCAGAGAATACTCATCTCTTTGCATACGGTAGCGTGTCAGAAACGCGAGCGATAGCGACCGGATCAAGAACGAGGCTGGGAAATAACGGATTTCTCTTCAAGTGCTTCCTGATCCGCTCGCTATGGCTCGCGGTTCTGACACTGACTTCTCTGTGTCCTCTATGGTTAATATCGTTTAGAATCACGAAGCTCGGATTATATTCGACCTATGGCGGAAACACATGCGACGACTGATTCCCCTGCTGGCTTTATTGCTCTTCGTTAATCTACCAATCCACGCTCAAGTCAAAACGGTGGCGGAATACCTCGGGGATGTTCTGGCAATCTCGAACCGTGCCGACGCGAAGGCTGCGAACGACTACCTCGATAAGAACCGCGAAGACATTCTGCGCGAATGGATCGCGATTACGGAAATCAACGCGCCCTCTGGCCAGGAACAGCCGCGCGCAAAATATATCGAGAGTCAGTTGCGCAAATATCGTTTGGATGACGTTCACTATGATTCAGCAGGTAATCTGATTGCCGTGCGCAAAGGAACCGGTGGCGGTCCCGTCATTGTCTTTGACGCGCACATGGACACAGTCTTTCAGCCGGGATTGCAAATCAAAGCGACGGTCCGCGACGGCAAAGTTTTCGCGCCCGGCGTCGGCGACGACACGCGCAACATAGAAGCACTGCTGGCGACGATTCGCGCGCTGAACGAAGCAAAGATTAAGACCAAAGGCGATTTGGTTTTTGTCTTCACGGTGGAAGAAGAAACGACATTCAAGGGCGTCAACAACTATGTGAAAGAGAACAAGGGGAAAATCGATCACTACGTCGCGCTTGACGGTGGCTACGAAGGCTTCACCTATGCCGGCATTGGCATCAATTGGTATCGTCATCACTTCATCGGCCCCGGCGGCCACACGCGTTCGCGCACGCCGCCGTATTCGGCGACGTTGCCTTTGGCTCGGGCCATCGATCGCATCTATCAGTTGAAGGTCCCGACCAATCCTTCAACGAATCTGAACATCGGCATGCTGGGTGGTGCAGACGTGGTGAACGCGAAAGCTTCGGACGCCTGGTTCACAGTCGATCTGCGATCAACTTCGAATGAAGTCATCAGCGATTTGGAAAAACAAATCAAGACGATTCTGGATGAAGAAGCCGCGCGCGCCGGCATGACCGTGAAGACTGAGGTGATTTCGACTTCACCGGCCGCATCGATCCCGGGCCATCGCGACTCGTATCTGGTGCGAATGTCCGAAGCGGTTCATCGCGCGATGGGTTTCGATCCGCCCATCACGAATTCAGGATCGAACGACTCAAGTCCCGCGCTGCTCGCCGGCGTGTCGTCAATTTCCACCGGCTCCGGCCCCTGCAACGATTCACACGCGTTGACTGAGAATTGTGAGATTGAACCGTTTTACAAAGGGATTAAGAAGGTTTTGTTGCTGGAGTTGGCGTTGGCGGGAGTGGAATAGACGACAACGGTCAACGCGGATTAGCAGCGGCAGGCGTGACGTTCGCATACTTAAAGTCCCGTAGGGACGAAATATCTATAGATTACTACCTGACGTGTTAATCGGGAGCCCATGGGCGACAGAGTATTTCGCTCCTAGCGGAGCTTGAGAATCAATGCCAGCTGGATGCTATAAACATTTCGCCGCTACGCGGCTGAGGCGATAATCTCGGCGGTCAAACCTTCGTGGGCCAGCATTTGTTCGTGAGCCTTATCCAGCTTGGCGCATTCTCTTGCCAGTCGATTGCTGTCTCGCTGGGTGTCAGCTTGATGCCGCTCGGCCTGGCAAATGAGAAGTATGATGTCTCGTATCCGTCAGAGGCGTACCTGCGATATCAAGCCTATGAACCGGTGACGCTTACGTCTCGGACGGCAGCCGGGTTACGCAGCGAAAGGCGTTTACCTTTTTCTATGATCCATTTGAGGCTAGCCGGTTTGACGTTGTCCTCGCGCCAATGGGGATTGAACCTGCGGTCCAATTTACGCTTTACCTGCGAGTGCAGTATCAACCGCGATTGCTGGGTGATAGTTGACCGTGACCAAAAGAGAAAGGCCCGACGCTTCGATCAAGATCGGGCCTTTCCAAACTAGTCAAAAAAAGGCTCAGTAACCTCTAAACCCATCCTCGTAACCATTCTCGAACCCCTGACGATAGTAACGACGATACAGTTCTTTATCGCCCAGCTTCGAACTGTAATCAGCAGTCGCGTCACGATAAGAGCTAAAGTCCGAGTAGTTGCGCGGCCGATTCTTTTTTCGATCGTTGCGCCCTTCCTTCACGCCGGCGTTGTACCCGGCATTAAGGGCTGTCTGACGCAGTTCATGGGACCCGCCAAACTGTCCATAGAGATCCCAGTTGCGTCCCCAGCGACGTTGTCGGGTTTGAGTGTTTGGGTTATTACGATCGTACTGGTCATTGCGGTTGTTGTTGCCGTAGCCGCCTGGGTTTTCCGTGTCGTAGCCACTCTGGAACGCCGCGCGGTAATAGCGTTGGTACAAGTCGCGATCGCCGAGCTTCGAACTATAGTCCTTGTTGGCGTCGTTGTAGGCGCTGAATTCGCTGTAGTTCCGATGTCGATTGCGCGAGCGATCGTCGCGTCCTTCCTTCTGGCCTTCGTTGTATCCCGCATTGAGCGCGGTCTCGCGAAGTTGATACGAGCCGCCCCAGTTGGGATAGCCGTCCCAACGATTGCGGCGCTGGGCGGACGCGTTTGTGCTGGATGCGATTCCAATTCCGAAAAGTAAAACGGAGAGTATGGCGATTTTCATGATGCTGGATGGTGCTTTTCTGTCCATCTTTGTCCTCCAAGTATGGTCTAAACGATTGAGCCTGGGGTCATCCAAACTACGGATGCTGGGGAGAGAGGCAAGAGATGCCCGGCAAGTACCGTTCCAAATTGATTAGGACTCTGCCGCAAAAGTCTGGTCCACCTCTCATTCAGACCGGGCTTCAGCCCGGTCACGTGGCAAAGGGGAACCCCGCAGAACCGTTTTAACGGTTTCTTTCTTGTGACCCTGAGGAAATGTCATTCAGCAAGAACGAGTTGGGCGCCAATCACCATCGAAACCGTTGAAACGGTTCCTGCGATTTCAGGGCGCGTTTACACCGGGCTAAAGCCCTGTGTGAATGAGAAAGAGCTCTTCAGGCAGCGGCGCTAAAGTCATTCAAGTTTTCATGAAACGGCGTGAATCGGTACGTTACCAAGCCCAGGCGTATGCTTCTGTGCGCGGATCGGTCCCGGCGCTGATCACTCCGGTCTTCGGATCAATCACTATCGCCGCCAGCGATCCGTCGGCCCATGGACCATGGACCTTCAGCTTATGACCGCGCGCGAGTAGTTCCTTTCGCACCGCTTCAGGCACGCGCGCTTCCACCGAAAGGTCACCCGGATACATCGTGTGCGGGAACGGTGAAGCAGGGAACGCACGCGTCATCCATTTCGGCGCTTCGATCGCCTGCTGCACGTTCATGCCGAAATCGATCATGTTGAGCAAGGTCTGCATCGTCAGCGGCACCTGCGCATCCGCGCCCGGCGTGCCGATCACCATATGCGGTTGGCCGTCTTTCATCACCAAAGTTCCCTGCAGAGTACTGCGCGGACGCTTGCCCGGAACCAGCGCATTCGCCTCGCCTGGTTCGAGCGTGTAGTAATCGCCGCGGCAATTGAAGATGAACCCGAGATCCCCCATCACGACGCCAGTGCCAAACGCGCTGTGCAGACTGGGCGTGAATGTGATCAGATTGCGCGAGCTGTCGACGACCGCGATGTAACTCGTATCGCCATCGTGATCGCCGTCGCCCGCCACGGTTACTTTCACCGGACGATCGAGCGGGGTCTTGTCGCTGGCGAATTTCTCAGCGGTACCGGGACGAAAATCGAGCGAGGCGGTGCTCTTATCGATCATCGCGCGGCGTTGCGCGGCATATTCCTTCGACAGCAAGCCTTCGTAAGGAATCTTGATGAAGTCCATATCGCCGAGGTATTTGTCGCGATCGGCGAAAGCCAGCTTGGTCGCTTCGACACTGGTGTGAATATAGTCGGCGCTGTTATGGCCCAGAGCTTTCAGGTCATAGCCTTCGAGAATTCTCAACGCGAACAATTCCGCCGGACCCTGTGTGGCCGAAGCATTCTTGTAAATCTGATAGCCGTGATAATCGATCGAGACCGGTTCCTCGATCTTCGCAGTGAAGTTGGCAAAGTCCTCGTAACGAAACAGGCCGCCGTTTTCTTCTGAGAATTTGGCCATCTCGCGGGCAATGTCGCCTTTGTAGAAACGATCGCGCGCAGCCTTCAGAGCTTCGTGACGTCCCTTGGCTTTGTTCTGAGTTTCGGCTTCGACCAGACGTTTCAGCGTGCGCGCGAGATCGGGATTGCGAAAAATCTCTCCCGCTTGCGGCGGACGATTGTTTTTGTAGTAGAGCTTAACGGTCGTCGGATACTTATGAAGTTTCTTGTCGGCAACGGGAACGGTGAACGCGCGCGCCAGCGAATCGCCCACCGGAAATCCGTTTTCGGCGAGGTCGATGGCTTCCTTCAAAACTTCGCCAAAGCTCATCGTGCCCCAGCGGTCGAGCAGGATGTACCAGGCATCGACACATCCAGGTACTGTGCCGGCCAGAAGGGAATCGCTGATCGGCAGTTTGCCGCCGTTGTGCTCTTTGTACCATTCGATGGTGGCGAGTTTCGGCGCGGTGCCTTCGGCGTTAACTGAATAGACCTTCTTCGTCTTTGCGTCGTAAACCAGGATCGTCGCATCCGCGCCGACTCCGTTCATCGCCTGATCGACGATTCCCAGCACGGCCTGGCCGGCGACGATTGCGTCAAAGGCGTTGCCGCCTTTTTCCAGGATGCGTTCGGCGGCGCGCGTGGCTTCGGGCTTCATCGACGCTGCGGCAAAATGCTGACCGCGCACGACGGGTCGCATAGTTTTGTTTGCACTGCTGGAGCCTTCTTCCTGAGTCATAGTGGTCCCCGCAAAAGAACAGATGATGATAAAGACAGCCGCCAATTTCAGTAATCGCATGTGACCTCCTTAAGGCGCCGTGAAGAGTCTTGTTCGAATTGTCCCGCTTGTTTGGCTCAAGATGCTAACGCCGCACGCCGAAATGAGCAATCCGCGAGGTGTCAGAAGCCCGACCCTGAGGGAGGGCATGTCGGTGACCAAGCCTGCATTGCCCCCAAAGAGTCTCGCCTGAGGTTTCCAGCGCGTTTTGTTCTTCGTGGTAATCACAGCCTTCCGACATGAGCCGTGAACCTTCAACCAGCTGCGACGCAGCGGTCAGAACTAAGCCCAAGGCGAGGCTTTGCGAGCCTTGGGTCAACGACCTCAAGGCGAATCGAGTCCCGAAGGGGCGACAGCGATCAGCGACTCGCCACGAACGCTCTGTCGCCGCTCCGCGGCTCACACAAATCTACTGAACAACCACCCAAGGCTCGCAAAGCCTCGCCTTGGGCTTAGGTCTTGGCGCTGCTTCGCAGCTCGTTGCCCTCCCTGGCGGTCGGGCTCTGACTCAAAACTCGCGCTTGGGCATTTCCTGCTCAGCTCCGACGCGCCCAGCTTCGATTTTCGCTCGCGAATAATTCTCACCCTTCATCGGTTCACCGGCAATCCGGCGCAGCATTGCGATTTGACCTACGTGAGTCAACGCGTCCGCAATTGGTCCCTGAAAGAGACGCTCGCAGGAAGCATCAAGGTCATTGTCCGAAGCCAGATAATCATCGAAGCTCTTCAGCGCTGCATGAAACCGGTCGATCTCTTTGCTCCATGACAGCGGTTCGGCGTTGTTCCAGGTCTCGCTACCCTTCGCTATCGAGAGAGCCCAATCAAGCAGGTCGCCGACGTGCCCCAAAATTTCGACCGGCGTGCGCGTTGTCTCGGACGCTTTGAAGGATGCAAATGAATCGGACGCACCGCGAGTCGCTTTCGCGCCACGATACGCGAGCGTCGCCACCGTGTGGCGTAGCATTTCACGTTTTTGATCTGAGTCACTCATGATTTTTTCAAACTCGAAACCAGAAACTCAAAACTCGAAACTAAGTTTATTAATACGCATCTTCGCCGCGCCACATTACCGGCAACGTCTGCAGAATAATTTTCAAATCGAGCAGCAAAGACCAGTTTTCGATGTAGTACAAATCCATCCGCACCATTTCGTCAAACGGCAGACGATTGCGACCCGAGACTTGCCAAAGGCCGGTGATGCCCGGCTTCATGTCCAGCCGCTTGCGATGCCAGAGCTGATAGTTTTCCACTTCGTAAGGAATCGGTGGGCGTGGTCCAACGATGCTCATGTCGCCGCGCATGACGTTAAAGAGCTGCGGCAATTCATCGAGACTCGTCTTGCGCAGAATTCTTCCGATGCGCGTGATGCGTTCGTCAGCGCTCAGCTTGAACACGGGCCGCTCGTCATCGCCCAGATTTGAATCGGGCAAACCCGTGATGTATGCCCGTTGATACTCACGATGACGGCTGTCGTCCGTATCGGCGTGCATCGTTCGGAACTTGAAGAAGAGAAATATCCGGCCATCCATGCCCACCCGTTCCTGTTTGTAGAAAACCGGGCCGCGCGAATCCAGCTTGATCAGCAAAGCGATCAGCAGCCAAACCGGAGACAGCAGCGCGAGGGCGAGACTCGCGACTAACAGATCGGACGTTCGTTTCACGATCCGGGCGCCGCTCGAGAGAGGCGAACGGAACAGCGTGACCATTGGCAGCGAGCCAACCTGATCGATCTCTGTTTTGCTCGGCAGACAATTCAGCAACGTCGGCGCGATCCGAAACTCAACTCCGCGGCGGCGTCCGGTTTGAATCATTACATCGAAAAGCGCCTCGCCCGGAACATTCGGATCGGAAATAATGACTTCATTCGCGCGCGATTCGCGGATGGCTTCCGGCAGATGTTGGAGATCGCCAATGACAGGCACATCTTCGAACGTGGCCGACGCGTTTGCATCGCTCTTGTCGTTGTCGATGATTCCGATCACGCGATACCCGAGTTCCGGACGCGCCCGCATTTCGCGAATGCAGAGCGCGGCTTCCGGGCCGCGACCGACAATCAAAGTAGGAATCAGGTTGATGCCTTGCCGGCGAACCAGGATTTGTCCCGAGCGGAAGACCATGCGCACGAAGGCGATACTTCCAAACGCCAGCAAGAAATCCAAAACGAAGATGCCGCGCGAGTACGAGAACGTGCGGAAAGCCGTGCCGCCGCGGTACATAAATGCGGCGGCGACGATCAGCAACGAACTGATCGCGATGGCTTTGAAGACGCGTGCCGCATCGTCCACGAATGAGAATTCGCCGCGCACGCGATACAAATCGTAGTAACGAAGCAGCAGCAGCCGGATCGGAATAATCAGTGGCAGCAAAACCGCGTATGGCGCAAACTCCCGGCTCCAACTGAGCGTCCCGCTTCCGGCCCGATGAATAATCGATTCGTAATGACGAACATAGAAAGCCACGACGAAACTCAACGTCACCAACCCCGCATCGGTCAGAAGCAAGAGCGTTTTGACCATCGGCACAACCCAACGCGGCGCGCGGGCTGCTGCGCGCACGTCACTGGCAGTGGTGAAGTCTTTGACGAGTGTTTCAGCTTTCATAATCGACGGTTTCGACTGTCGAATATAACCGGAAAGTGTCAGAACCGGGAGCGATAGCGACCGGATCATGACGCGGCGATGCTTGCTGATCCCTCGCTATCGCTCGGGGTTCTGACACAGCCTTATTCCAGGATTAGCTTAACAACCTCTTCGCGCACGCTGGTCGCATCTCGCGCATTCAATCCCGTCTTCTTAACAACCATCAAACCGTCAATCTCTTCACGCGAACTAATTCGTCTTAGACGCCCTTCACCCACAAGCGCTTCATCGATCGCGGCCCATTGCCCGGCGTAGACGCTTACGGCCGGCACGCCCAGCGCCGCCGCCTCGCGATTCATCGTGCCCCCGGCGCTAACTACTAAATCGGCAGCCGCGATCAAATTGGCTCCGTCGAGAACTTCAGCAGGCATGAGCAGGTTTGGCAGATTGCGTTCTGCAAACGAAGCTCGTTGCGCGTCCGTCCGCGGGAGCAAAATGATCTTTACTCGGTCGCGTGAGCTTAGATTAAGGATCAACTCATCGAACAATTCATTTTCAAATCGATGATAGAGCGCCTCGCGGGCCGGCGGCCTGACCACGATCAGCACATCTTCGTTGTCGAGGCCAAGCTGACTCAAAGTATTTCCGAAGTTCGGATCGGGTTTGAAATCGGCGAGATAGACGTCTTCCTTGATGCCTTCGTAACGATGGACCTTGCGCATCGAGGCTCCGTACTTCCTTAATTCTTTAGCGGGAAAAGCGCGAGGCACGATGACCTTCGAAGCCAAACGAAATGCCAAATGGTTCGCCGGCTGATGCTCGTAATCCATCAGCGTGACGGTTTTGATTCCCAAAGCGGCGGCCGCCGCGACGTGCGCGTAGGAGTTGTGACTGACGGCGAGATCGAATCCGCGATCTCGCGCCCATTTGCGCAGCGACGCGGCCCGGCCCAGAAGGTTGCCGGCTTTGCCGCGAATCGTGGCGCCGCCGTGCCCGCCGATAACGTGCGGCATCATCCCAGCTTTCATTGCCAGTTCGACTGTCTGCGCAAAGTCTCGTGCGGTGATTTCAACCTGATGGCCGCGGGCAGTGAATTCAGGAATCAGAGCATGGAAGAAAGGCACATGCGGAGAGTTGGCGAGATCGATCCAGATACGCATCGATTATTGGCCACGGATTTACACAGATGAACACAGACAAGAAGCGATTGATCTGTGTGAATCAGTGTTCATCCGTGGCTCGTTCCAGTGTGCCGCAGAAATCCAAGCGATTATTGGCCACGGATTCACACGGATGAACACAGATAAGAAGAGATTGATCTGTGTAAATCAGTGTTCATCTGTGGCTCGTCCAGTGCCGCAGAATCCAAGCGATTATTGGCCACGGATTCACACGGATGAACACAGATAAAGAGATTGATCTGTGTAAATCAGTGTTCATCTGTGGCTCGTTCCAGTGCCGCAGAATCCAAGAGAGACCGGTCGTTACTCGGCTGCGACGACCGGATTGCGCAGGGTGCCGACTTTCTCGATCTTCACTTCGAAAACGTCGCCGGCCTTAAGCAACACCGGAGGTTTGCGAAAGATCCCGACGCCATCCGGCGTGCCGCTCGCGATCACATCGCCCGGTTGCAACGTTATGCCTTGAGACAAATACGACACGAGGTAGGCAACCTGGAAAATCATTCTGGCAGTGTTCGATGACTGCATCACTTCGCCATTGAGCACGCCTTCGATTTTCAGTGTCTGTACATCGTCGATCTCGTCACGAGTCGTGATGAAGGGTCCCAGCGGCGCGAAGGTGTCGAGGCTTTTGCCGCGTGTCCATTGGCCATCACCGAATTGCAGGTCGCGAGCGCTGACGTCGTTGATCAGTGAATAACCAAAAACGTAATCGAGCGCATCGGCTTCACTAACTCGTTTCGTTGCGCGCCCGATGATTACGGCCAGCTCAGCTTCGAAATCAACCTGTTCGCTAATCGTGGGCAGGACAATCGGCGCATTGTGCGCGCTCAAGGCATTAGGCAGCTTATTAAAGAGCAGCGGCGCTTTTGGTAACTCCGCTCCACCTTCAGCGGCATGTTCGGCATAATTGCGGCCAATCGCGAGAATCTTGCTGGGATAAACTGCCGGCAGATACTCGATTGAATCGAGTGCGTATGCAGTTGCCTGTCCGCGCCGGTCTGGCGCGTTGCCATTGACTAGCGAATTGATTGCGTCGAGTCCGGCAGGCCCGCGTTTGATTACGTCGAGAGTGCTCGACAATTCAAACAGCCAATCTGGCGGATTGCCGCCTGCGTTCTTTACGGCGCGAGCTAACTCTGCCACGTCACAAACAACATCGCCGATTAAGATCCCCAGACGCTGTTGCGCTGAGTCTTTGGTTTTGAATTGAGCGAGTTTCATTTCTTGAAATTCTCGATTCGATCTCTGCGCTTACCTCAGCTTGTTCTCTGCGGTAAAGCTCTAACCGCAGAGGAAGGAGAGGATTTCGCAGAGGAACACGGAGGAGAACCAAACCTCAGACGGTAGCCGGGATCGGTCAACCTCACTCGGGCATCGGATCGTTTTGAATAACTTCTCCGCTTGCCGTGATTATCAGTTCATGATCCGGCGTGATGTATTCGCCTTCGATGGTAACTTCCTCGCCGCCCGGCATTTCCACGGGCAGGTGATCGAGGAAACGCTCGGCGTCAATCGCCGACATGCACCCGGTGCCCGCCGCCGTCACTGCTTGTCGATAAACCGAATCCTGGACATCGCCGCAGGCAAAGACGCCGGGTATGTTTGTCGCTGTCGAATGACCGTTTGTCCTGATATAGCCGACCGAGTCCATATCGATTTGCCCTTTGAACAGGTCGGTGTTTGGTTTGTGACCGATGGCGATAAAGACACCTTCGCAATCAAGCGTGAAATGCTCGCCGTCATCCGGGTTTCTGATCCGCACGCCGGTGACACCGTGTTCGTTAGTACCCACGATTTCCGCGACTTCAGCGTTCCAGATGAACTCGATCTTCTCGTTGCGAAAAGCTTTGTCCTGCATGATCTTCGACGCGCGCAACTTGTCTCGTCGATGAACGACGTACACGCGCGAGGCATAGCGCGTCAGGAAAGTAGCCTCTTCCATCGCCGTATCGCCCCCGCCGACTACCACCAGACGCTTGTTACGAAAAGCCGGCAGAGGGCCATCGCAAGTGGCGCACGCAGAGACACCATTGCCCCCGAACCCATTCGGAGTTTTGGCCTCGCCCGGAATCCCCAGCCATTTCGCCGACGCGCCTGAGGCGATGATCAGCGTCTCAGCCTTGATGACTTTATTATCGGTGTGAAGAGTGAAGGGGCGTTCCTGCAACTCGACTTCATTGATCCACTCTTCCAGGAATTCTGTGCCGAAGCGTTCCGCCTGCTTGCGAAACTCCATCATCAATTCGGGCCCTTCGATGCCTTTGGCAAAGCCGGGATAGTTTTCGACGTCGGTCGTGATCATCAACTGACCGCCGGGTGTGGTTTGTTTTTCGGTATCAGCGGGCGCGTCGATCAGCAGCGGATTGAGGTTCGCGCGAGCCGTGTAAATTGCGGCAGTCAAACCGGCTGGTCCAGATCCGATGATGACGACTTGCCGACGAAGTTCTTCTTTGGTCAAGCGTGGTTGAGTCTCCTTTTTGCCTGGGAACCGCACGACTAACCGGCGGCCCATCAGCGATGTCCAGTCAATTCCTAAAGCGCAGGAAACCGTTCGCTTTCGCTCCCGGTTCTGTAGTTAATCACGGGATAATCAGTTGGCGTTTTCGGTTGCGCGTATAGTATAAATAATAGCGTACAAGTTAGTCGAACCAGGCAGGCCCCTGACCTGAGAGATTCCACCTATTGTTCGACTCGTGTGTCAAACAATTGAACGCAAACTCTGACGAGAAAAGTCTGTCGCTTCCGCCGCCCCCGATTGACACTATTGGTGTGCTCGGCGCCGGCACGATGGGCCACGGCATCGCTCAGGTGACCGCGCTTGCCGGCTATGAAGTGATCGTGCGGGACGTCGACGATGCTTCGCTCGCGCGTGGACTTCAGTCAATTGAGCGGAATTTGGCGAAAGGCGTGCAACTCGGCAAAGTTACCGCAGAAGATCGAGATCGAGCGCTGAAGCGCATCAAGACTTCGACCGAATTGAAAGATCTGAAAGCAGCTGACCTGTTAATCGAAGCAGCGCCCGAGAATCTCGAGCTCAAGCAAAGTCTGCTGCGAGAATGTGAGGCCGTGACGGCTCCGCATTGCATTTGGGCCAGCAATACTTCGTCGCTGTCGATTTCAGAGATCGCAAGCGCTGCCAAACGTCCCGAGAACGTTATCGGCATGCACTTTTTCAATCCGGTGCACATCATGCGCCTGGTTGAAATCGTGGTTGGTAAGGAATCCAGCGAAGCCACAGTTGAGGCAGTTCGTGCGGTTGCTCAACGGATGAAAAGAGAACCGATCGTGGTGCGTGACGTTCCCGGATTCGCGTCCAGCCGTTTGGGCGTAACGCTTGGGCTCGAAGCTATGCGCATGGTTGAGCAGGGCGTGGCCAGCGCGCGCGACATCGACACCGCGATGGAACTCGGCTATAACCATCCGATGGGCCCTTTGCGTCTGACTGACCTCGTGGGCCTGGACGTGCGGCTCAGCATTGCCGAGTATTTGCACAGCAAACTTGGGTCAGAAGCGTTTCGCCCGCCGGAAATCCTGCGGCGAATGGTGAGTCAGGGAAAGCTTGGCAAGAAGAGCGGCGAAGGCTTCTATAAATGGAATGATCACGAAGCGTCGCAAAAAGCTTATACTTAATCGGAATAGAAACGAGCATTGGGAGCAGTAGAGCTGCGTGGCAACCGTTATGAGCACTCCTTATCAAAACGAAGAGAGACGTTTTGCGCTACGAATGGCGCTCAGGCTGCCGATCGTTGTGTCGGGCCGAGCTGAGGACGGCGCCGCCTGGAGCGAGCCGACAGAGACTGATGATATTTCAACCTCGGGCGCTTTGTTTCACCTGAACCAGAAAGTAAGTATCGGCGAGAAGCTCTATATCCGCGCCCACCGGCCGGACGGCTCGCCGACTGAAGCAACCGCGACCGTGGTTCGGCTTTCACCGGCCATCTACGGAACAGCGCGCGTCGGCGTGCAAATCGCCGAGCCTTCCGAAAACTGGACCCGCCTGTTTGTTTCCTGGGTCGCCGATGAACAAGCGGCTTCGCCAGGCGAATCGTAAATCATCCACAGATTACACAGATTACACAGATAGAAAACGCAGTTCTATCTGTGTAATCTGTGGATCGTATTCGTTTTGTTTTAGCCCTCTCTTTATGGTTTACTTTCCCAAAATCTATAGCTGGAGCAGAGTAAATTGAGCCAATCATACGAGACCATTCTGGTTGAGCGCCGCGAACGCGTCGCCATCGTTACGATCAATCGTCCGGATAAGCGAAATGCTTTGAACATTCAAACCCGCGCGGAAGGAGCGGCCATCCTCGACGAGTTGCGCGAGGATGATTCGGTTCGCGTAGTGGTTCTGACGGGCGCCGGCGACAAGGCGTTCATCGCGGGAGCCGATATCGCCGAGTTTGCGACGCGCACGGCTATCGCGCAGCGTGAAGTCATGCTGGAGCGTTCGCTCTTCAACGCCATCGACGGCTTTCCGAAACCAATCATCGCGATGGTGAACGGATATTGTCTCGGCGGCGGATGCGAAGTTGCGCTCGCGTGTGACATTCGGGTGGCCAGTGAAAAGGCTTCGTTCGGCCAGCCGGAAATAAATCTCGGAATCATTCCCGGTGGCGGCGGCACGCAACGTCTGACACGTCTGGTCGGCGAAGGCAAAGCGATGGAGATGATTCTGACCGGCGAAATCATCGATGCGCAGACGGCTTTCACAATTGGCCTGGTGAATCACGTGGTCGCCGCCGATCAGTTGGAAACCAAAACGATGGAGATCGCGAATCGCATCGCGGATAAGAGTCCCATCGGTTTGCGGCTGGCCAAGGAAGCGGTGAAGATTGCGTCGCGATCGAATCTGGATGAAGGTCTGCGTCGCGAGGTCGATTTGTTTGCGCTTTGTTTCTCAAGTGAAGATAAAGACGAAGGAGTCAAGGCTTTTCTTGAGAAGCGCAAAGCGGAATTCAAGGGGAAATAGCGATTTGGCACAGACTTCAGGTCGGTGTTGATGGCGCGCCCCACAGACTAAAGTCTGTGCCACTTGTTATTGATATGACAAGCGATTTAGAAAGCAAAACCTGGTCGGTCATCAGCGAGCGTGGCTGTGAAGCCAGCAGTGTGACACATGAAGAAGCTCGGCGCCTGGTGCATCGTCTGGGATCGGAAGGCCGCCACGGGTTGTGCATCATCAGCGATGAAGCGGCCCGCCGGTTGAATGAAAACGCTTCGGTAGATTCTGAGGCAACTTCCAAAACGCCGGCATAAGTCGGGGTCGGTTTACCTGGAAATAGTCGGACCGTTCTTCGCCCCGTAGGGGCGAGATATTTATAGAACTTGGTTGCCCTGGCAAATCTAGAGCGAAACCTGCGCGGCTCACCCTCGTTTACAATCAAGACTGAATGGAATTAGCGATGGCGGAGACGCGTCAATCAATCAGCAACACAACTTTCCCAAAACTCTCGTTCGACTCAATGCGCTGGTGGGCCGAGCGCACTTCTTCCATCTTAAAGACCTGATCAATCACCGGCCGGACGGCGCCCGTTGCTAACAGGGGTACCACCTGCTCGGCAAACAGACGCGTGGCCGTGGCTTTCTCTTCCGCCGAGCGTGTGCGTAAAGCCGTGCCCATAATACGCAGCCGCTTGCTCATCACGATTGCATAATCAATTTCGGCTTTCGAACCGCTGGTGGTGCCGACAAAGATCAGACGGCCTCTGGTTGCCAGCGATTTCAGGTTCGCTTCCAGATAGGCCGCACCCACTAAATCGAGAACTATGTTCACGCCTGCGCCGCCCGTCCAATCTTTTGCGGCTTCGGCGAATTTAACCGGATCTCCATCGACAACGACTGACGCGGTCAAACCAAATTCTCCGGCGCGCTCGAGTTTGTCTGCGGTGCGCGAAGTTCCATAAGCGAAAGCACCGGCAGACTTCACCAACTGAATCGCGGCCGTGCCGACACCTGAACCGGCGGCGTGAATCAAGACGTGATCGCCGGTCGTCAATCCGCATTGCGTGAAAAGGGCATCGTGCGCAGTCATGAAGACTTCAGGGATAGCCGCGGCTTCGGCCCAATTGAGATTGTCCGGAACGCGAGCCAGATGATCTTCGCGCACAGTGACGTATTCAGCTTGTCCGCCGCCGCCGATGATTCCGAAGACGCGATCGCCAATCTGCCAACTGCGAACTTCTTCGCCGACGCTTTCGACTTCGCCGGCGAATTCAATTCCGGGAATGTCCTGCGGATAACCCGAAGGCGCGGGGTAACGACCGAGTCTTTGCAAAATGTCCGCGCGGTTCAGACCGGCAGCGCGCACGCGGACGCGGACGCGATCGAGAGAAGCGCGAGGCGCGTCAGGCGCGTTACGGATTTCCAGGCCTTCGACGCCGCCGAAGGAAGTGATGGTGATGGCTTTCATTGGAGCGAGGAATCCTTCGATCTTATCATCAGAGCTGCCCGGTACTTCTCCTCGCGCTCTCGATTTCAGTCGATAGAATTCGAACAAAGTCTGAAATCCTCGGGATCCACTCAGTATCCAATACACGGGTGTTCTTAATGAATTCCGAAGACATTGAAAACCCATTCTGCTGAAGCGACTGCCCTAGCTGCTCGCGCCAAGCTTTAGCTGATTCCGGTTTGTCCAGCCAGCCAAAGTTGACCCACAGTCTGCCGTCCGAATATGCCGTGAGAACGGACCTAGGAGAGACTGCTTTGAACTTAGGATTGAACGAACCGATTGCTCCGGTACCAAACGACGGATCGTCCGCGTTTGTCTTGGCCCATTCATACAGCCTCTTAAGGGCTCGAAAGTGTTCCGCCGAAAGATGAGCCGAGGCGTCGGCAAGGAACCTTTCTTCAGTCCACACTTGGGGTCGAGGCGGTGGAGGCTTAATTGTTCCACCGCCATAAAGTGTCGGGATCAAAATATCGATGTCCTCGTGCCTGTAGAAATCGAGGCCAACGCCGAGGACCTTGAACTCGCTATTCGCATTCACATACTCAATCAGGCTCTTGAGGCGATCTTCAACGGTATCCATCAGCACCACGAAGCGAAACCGACCGGACGCAATCGTACTCTTGAGGCGGCCGTGAAACTCGATGGCTTCTTCGGCCTCAAGCCCGTAGTCATCGCTGATTAGTTGAGAAAGACTCTTGCCCGTGCACTTCTGCATTGCAGAATCCAGTTCGAAGATAAAGTCATCCGGATCCGAATACCCTTTCCAGAGAGCGGCGCCATAGTCGAGCACTTGTGCCAGGACGAGGCGCTTGTCGGGATTCTTGTACAGCTTGGTTTCGATCAAGTAAATATTGGCATTCTGATCCACGGCGATGGCGTCGATCGGTCGAGGATCAATGAGGGCTAGCCGAGTTTTAGAATTTTCTTGACCTGTTGCGTACTGTACCGCTGTTTGCCAAAGTCCCGCGCACGCGCTTCTAACAGATCGAGATAGTCAATTTAAATCTTCCCGCTCTTCACGGATTCGTTTTGGCGTATTCCGATCCCTCTTCGAAGGCTTACTCTCCACAAAGTCCCCTAAGAAACCTTGGCGAGATCACGACTTTCAGCTTGCCGCAATCTTTCATCGCAGGCCATCTTGATCCATGCTTCCCGGCTAATTCCCAAACGCTTGCATTCCTCATCAATCAATCTGAGAAAGCGGAGTGGCAGATCAAGACTAATCCTTTGCTTCACGAGATGACGACCGGTGAAGTGACTTGAAACGTCTTCACCCGCGTGAGCCCGCTTGGCAATTTCTTCAATCTCCGTTTCTTTACTGCGGTTCTTGCTCATAGATCCCATGCTTCAATCGTGAGAGCAACTGATTCTCATAACAATGACCGCGCACGAGTCACCACATTCTCAACGTTGAATCCCAGATTCTTGAGAGCCACGTCACCAGGCGCCGAAGCGCCGAAGCGATCGAGGCAAACCACGTCGCCTTTTGGTCCAACGTAGCGATCCCAGCCGCCGCGCACGCCGGCTTCGACGGCGAGGCGTGCGGTGATTGATGGTGGGAGAACTTCGGCTTTGTAGTCTGAAGATTGCTCTTCGAAGAGTTCGGTGCAGGGCATCGAGACGACGCGCGTGGGGATGCCGTCGTTTTGTAATTGCTCGCGAGCGTCGAGAGCGAGAGAAATCTCTGAGCCGGTGGCGATTAGGATTAGCTTTGGCTCGACCCGGTTGCTATCGCTCCCGGTACTGACCTCATCACTCGCGGCGCCCGTTGCTTCTGCCAAAATGTATCCGCCGTGACGCAAGCCTTCCGCGGAAGAAAACTTCTCACGATCAATCAAAGCGACTTTCTGTCTCGTCAAAGCCAGCGCTGTCGGAGCATGCCGCCGAAGAATCGCTAATCGCCACGCCTCGCGAACTTCGTGTACGTCTGCCGGGCGAACCACAAACAGATGAGGTATGTTGCGCAAAGCGGCCAGATGCTCGACCGATTGATGCGTTGGCCCATCCTCACCCAGTCCGACTGAATCGTGTGTGAAGACGTAAATAACCTGGACTTCAGAAAGACACGCCAGCCGAATCGATGGGCGCATGTAATCGGAAAATGTCAGAAAAGTCCCGCCGTAAGGAATCAGTCCGCCGTTCAAAGCCATGCCAGTCATGGTCGCGCCCATCGCATGCTCGCGCACGCCGAAGTGGATGATGCGGCCATCGTAACTTCCAGGTTCAAAGTCGCCGCCATCCTTAATATCGGTGTTGTTGGAAACACCCAAATCGGCCGAGCCGCCGATCAGCATCGGCATGTGCGGCGCCAGCGCATTGATCACTTTGCCGCTGGCGACGCGCGTGGCGATTGCTTCCGCGTCTTCAAATGACGGCAGATGTTTTTCCCAGTCATCCGGCAGATCGCCGCTGATGGTTTGTTGCCAAAGCTTCCCGAGGTCTTCATGCTTTGCTGCAAAGGTCTCCACCAATTCGTTCCACTCATTTTCAAACTGCTCGCCGCGGTCGATTGCCTTGCGATAATGAGCCAGCACTTCATCCGGCACATAAAACTGTTTGTCCTCGGGCCAGTTGAGATGGCGCTTGGTTTCGCGTACAGCCTCTTCGCCCGGCGGATCGCTGTGGGCTTTGCGCGTGCCGGCGGTTGGCATGCCGTACCCAATCGTAGTTTTTACTGAGATCAGCGACGGCTGATCAGCGACTGATTGCGCATCGCGAATTGCCGCCTCGATCGCTTCCAGATCGTTTCCATCTTCGACCGTGGAAGTATGCCAGCCGTAGGACTCGAACCGCTTCGGAACATTGTCTGAGTAAGCGAGATCGGTAAAGCCTTCGATCGTGACGTGATTGTCGTCGTAAAGATAAATGAGTTTTCCGAGTTTGAGATGCCCGGCGAGCGATGCTGCTTCGGCCGATACGCCTTCCATCAGATCGCCGTCCGAAACAATCGCGTAGACGTAGTGATCGATGATCGGAAAATCTTTTTGGTTGAATTTCGCAGCCAGGTGCGCGGCGCCCATGGCCATGCCGACGCCGTTGGCAAAGCCCTGGCCCAGCGGTCCCGTCGTGATCTCAACTCCCGCCGTCAAAACATTTTCCGGATGGCCCGGCGTTTTCGATCCCCATTGGCGAAAGTTCTTAATCTCCTCGAGCGGCAGGTCGTAACCGGTCAGATAGAGCAACGAATAAAGCAGCATGCAGCCGTGTCCTGCCGACAACAGGAAGCGGTCGCGGTTTTCCCATTTGGGATTCCGCGGGTTGTAACGCATGAATTTTGTCCACAGGACGTACGCCATCGGCGCAGCGCCCAGGGGCAATCCCGGATGCCCGGATTTGGCTTTCTGCACGGCATCAATCGTTAGCGTGCGAATCGTATTGATGGAAAGTTGATCGAGTTCCGGATTGTCGTCTGTTGTCTGCTGCATTCGTGCGCTCATGTTTGTTAGTTTCAGGTTTCAGCTTTCAGGTTTCAAGTCTGCATTGAACCATAGACAGGATTTACAGAATTTACAGGATAGGAAAGGGCCTGATTGGAACGAAGTGGCTTCACCAGGGACAAGTTTCAAGTGCCACTCAAATGACTCGTCCTGCTTCTCTTATCCTGTAAATCCTGTCCATTAAGAAATTCAAAATCTTGTTGCGTTACACGGGAAATTTGAAGCGTGAGCATCGCACAACGACAGGAATTCGTCCAGCCGTTGTATGGTAAATCTTCGCCCTGGGATGGTACATTTTCCTTGCGGGCAGGAATGCCCGCGAACCGCACGCAGGATGCGTGCGCTCCTGACCTATGGAAGCGCAAACTCTCAATTGTCCCAACTGTGGCGCGGCGGTCTCGTCCGACTCGCCCCAGTGCCGATATTGCGAATCAAAGCTGGCCACGGTCGCTTGCCCGTCGTGCTTTGCGATGATGTTCATCGGCAGCAAGCATTGTCCGCACTGCGGCGCCTCGGCGACTCAGCCTGCGCCGGCGCAACTCTCAGTGATGCGATGCCCGCGATGCAAAATCGATATGTCATCGGTAAGGATCGGCGCTCAGACAATGCGCGAATGCGAGAAGTGCGCAGGGGTCTGGCTGGACGTCGCGGCCTTTGAAAAAATTTGTGCCGACCGCGAACAGCAATCGGCCGTGCTGGGCGGAGCTTCACCGGCGCCGTCGCATGAGTTGCAACCTGAGCAGAGCATTCGGTACGCACCTTGTCCGCAGTGCGGTCAATTGATGAATCGAATTAACTTCGCGAAATGCTCTGGCGTGATTGTCGACGTTTGCAAAGGACATGGCACCTGGTTCGACGCGCAAGAGTTGAGCGCAATCGTGCAGTTCATTCGCGGCGGCGGATTGGAAGTCTCGCGCCAGAGAGAAAAGCACGAGATTGAATCTCAGCGCCAGCAGTTGCGCATGGAAGAAATGATGGCCGCCAATCGCGCGCGGTCCCGGTTGTATCCTTCCGACCAGGATCGTATCAGCGGAATATCGGCAACAGGTGACTTGTTGAAGTTTCTGCTCGACTAGGTGACTCAAAGTAGCGCAGACTGCTAGTCTGCGCAGGCTGGCAGCCTGCGCTACTTAAATGTTTCTGACACGCCGACCTTCGCCCCGGGAAATCAAACAATTCCTCGATAGATCTCAAAGCCTGCCACTTTCATACGATTCAATCGGAATCGCCAAACAGTCTCCGCGAGGATTCAAGATTGACGAGGCGAGTTCAATTATTGGGCGGGGCGAAGCAACTTTCGCCAGAGCAAAACAGGCGCTGACGAATTGGCAGCAATTTGATTTGGGTTGGGTCGAGCTTCACCCACAAGGCGCTCCGGTTGCAGTGGGATCGGTCGTCGCCGTTCTGGTGCGACATCTCGGATTCTGGTCGCTCAATGGCTGCCGCGTCGTTTATTTGATTGATGAAGCCGAAATGAAATTCGGGTTCGCGTATGGGACGCTGACAAATCACGCTGAACTGGGTGAAGAGATTTTCGAAGTGAGTTTTGATCCGGCGACAGCAGCGGTGACCTACGGGATTCGCGCGGTTTCGAAAGCTCGCGCCGTTGCGGCGCGACTCGGCTACCCGTTTACTCGATTTCTCCAGGAACGATTCCGACGCGATTCGATTGCGGCGATGCGACGCGCGCCAGGTACGCATGCCTCTGCTTTGACGAAGTCATCGCAGAGAGGCTTTGACTAAAAGTATGTGAACACTGAAAAACAAGGGCGGCTTACATTGGGAGCGCGGACGCCCTCGTCCGCAAACTGAGGGCAAAACATACTCAAGTCTGGTAGAAAATGCTCAGCATTCGCAATCACAGTCGTTGCGGGCGGGGGCGCCCGCGCTTCCAGTATTAGCCGCCTCCTTTTCACTGAGTCACTTTTTGGGCAAAGCCTCGCAGAGAGCCCGCCGGAGGCGATGCTAATTCGGATCGTCGTCGTCATCATCCTTCTGGTTGGGATCGCGACGACGATAGATGTCGTAGTTCGAAAGGCTCTCAACTTGTTCGAAGTCCTGCTCTAACGCCTCAGTGAGTTCGTCCCGTTGTTTTTCGATCCCTTCATCTTCGTCCTGCATTTCCTGCTTAACGATCAGCCAACGAATGTCGCGCGCGCGCGCCAGATTTAGAATCTCCTCGGGCGAGAAAGGATTGACTGTGTGATCGAAAAGCAGCACGGGAAATTTAGGCGTGCGGCCCGTGGTGAAATAAAAGAGGTCCTCGCCCGGGAGGACGATTATGCCCTCATCTCGAGGAATGTGTTCGTCGGTGTAACGAACCAGCTCCTCGAAATTTGGAATCCAGTCACCACGCGTCGCCATTCCTTTCAATTGCGGAAGTGAGGAACGCTGCAAATCGCCATCGTCGAGATTCGCGTAATCCAGGCGCTCGTGCGCTTTCAAATAGAAGCTTCCGGAAATAACAAGCGAGATCACGACCAGCGCCGTAAACGGCAACTGAAACCAATAAAAAACTTTCATGTGCTGATGCTCTGGACCGCGACTGAGGTCCGCGATCGTCATCGCCAGCAGAATCATGAACAGCGGCCAGATTGCATAAGTCGATCCCCAGAGCTGTTGCGACATGAAAGCTCCGTGAACTGCTGCGATCAAGATGAAAGGCAGAAAAATCGCGATGCCGCTTCGCCGTTTGATCTTGACGGTGGCGACCATGAAAGAAAAAACAAGCAGGACCGGCCAGACGTTCAGCAGACGGTCCGCGCGCTCTGATGGATCGCTGTCGCGCAGGAGATAAATCGCCGGCCAAACAAACGGCGCAGCCATGAGCAGCGCCGAAAGCGGCGCCAGCAGGCGATTGTCCGAACGGCGACAGAGCCAAAGGCTGACAACTCCTAAAGCTATGAGCGCGAACCACAGGATCAAAACCTTGTCGGAATAGATGCCGAGCATTTCTGCACGCGCGGGTGTGCGACGCGACGCAGCAAACTGAATTGTCCAATGCCAATAGTTCTTTAAGCCGGCCGTGAAACTGATTAGCAGCATTGCTAATCCGAGAGCGAGAGCTGCGCCGGTAATAATCAACAGAAAGCGTCGCGACGGTGCGCGTCTCAGGATTTCGATTGCGATCAGCAAGACCAGCGCGGAAATGGCGCTGACAATAAAAGCTAATCCGGTGTTTTGTTTGACGAACAGAGGGACGATCAGGGCTGCGCCGGCCAGAAGCGGCCAAAGCGAAGATAACCACGACGCGCCCGGCTTTACCGGCGAGCGATCGCTCGTCTGAAGTAAAAAGACAGCGAGCAGAATCGCGAACGTGCAATCAGGATCGTAAAAAGGGTGCGGAAAGATTGAATAGATACCCAGCGGGATCAATGGCAGCGCCAGCAGGAGTGCCAGCCATCGCGACTTGCAGCCGGCTTCGCGAAAAATGTTGACCAGGATCCTCCACGTCAACACCGTCGCTAATCCGTTCAGCACGGCGCAATACGCCGTCGTATGCCAAAAGACCCGGCCGCTTAATTTAATCAATGCGGCTTGAATCAGGAAAGTTAACGGCGCGTAAGGAAAAGGAAAATCACGATAAGGAATTTGACCCTGGGAAATGCGATGAGCATTCTCGAGGATGTAGCTGAGATCCCAGAGGACCGCCAAACGCGAATTTTGCCAGGCAACGATCGCAGCGGCGAAGAGAAAAAGCAGGGCGGCCGCAATCCATTCGTACTTGCGATGATCCCGAGTGCGCGCTGAACTCATTTTTATGTACCGCAGGCTGTCCTGCCTGCGGACCCATTAGCAAGCGGAAGTTTAGTAGTGAAAGCCGTGCCGCAGACTCGACAGTCTGCGGTACGCGATTGGGAATTCGAGGTTAGATTTTCATTCGCTCCAGGGATGTTGATTTCCGTTACAGGATATTGCCAACCGATCGCCATTGCCGTTCGTGATGACCTTCTCATAAATATCGGTCATGAACGGCAAGACAACTTCCGGCGAAAAAAATCTTTCGTACCGTTCGCGAGCGGCGATACCCAAACGTTGTCGCAGGTTGGCATCGGTCGCCAATTGCAACATTGCGCTCGTTAAAGCTTTTGTGTCTCCGGCCACTACACTGATGCCCGCATCGGCGCCGATCATGTCCGGTATCCCACCCACGTCGGAAGCAATAATCGGTTTGCCGCAGGCCATCGCTTCCACAATACTGTTCGGCGTGCCTTCGCTGAAGGATGGCATCACAAAAACGTCGAGATTCTCCATGAACGCGCGGCAATCTTCAGGCCGCGTGTATACGCCATGATATCGATATGCGCCGGCAACGTTTAGCGCTTTGGCGCGCGCGGCAATCTTGCGACGCTGCGATCCCTCACCAGCCATGGTCAATCGGACAGCGTCGCATTGTTGGTAAAGATCGGCGAAAGCCTCCATCAGCACCTCACTGCCTTTCAGTTGTTCCATCCGAGCGGCAAAACCGAAAGTAACTGTCGTGGGATGCTTGGCGTAACCGTGAATTCCATTTTTCGGTTCGGCAGACATAATGGGCAGAATGCAAAGAGCGCCGGAGTGCGGCAACACTGCGCGGCAATGGCTGAGGAGTTTGGGCGATAGAGCGGCTATTTTCGAGCACAGCGGCAAAACGGAGGTAAATTCCTGGTAATAATCAAAGCCCGGCGGATGATACGGAATGCCGAGTTCCTGGTAGATGACCGGAATTTTCGCGTTGTGGGCCGCGCGGATTATCACGTTTGCCCCCGCGTTTGGCGTCATCACGTGAACCAGATCAGGTTTCTGCTTTTCAAGAAAATCGCGGCACTGTGAATAGTTGCGATTAGCCATCGCCGTCAAGACCGGCTGCGTTCGGCGGCGGAGAAACTGTTTCGATCCGGGAAAGTTGTGAAACACTCGCGAAGCAAACCTGCGACCAGCTCCCAATGATGTTTGAGTCAGGTTCGAAGCGATCCAGAAAACCGGAACATCAGATTCAAGCAGTCGCTGGTAATACTGATCTTCTTCGGCGTGCAGGTACATCAAAAGAACCGAAACGTCCATTCCGGCTTTTCTCAGTTGCGCCGCGTAAGTAACCAGCGTTTCATCGGCGCCGCTGATTGGTCCGTCAAGATGGCTCTTGCAAAGAATGATTTTCATCGTCGGGGTATGTTCGAGCGAACCTGTTTGAAGTGCTCTCTGGCATTCGGCAATTGCTTGCGATCGACCAAAGCACTGACGAGAGTAGCGATCGTCGAAGCGCTCGTCCAGCGCCGTACGAGATCGGTGACCGCCGCCGGATGCAGTTGCAGCAAAGTCCGGAGGCCCCTCGAAGCGCGAATGATCTGAGCGTTGCGAACCGCGGCGAAAGACTCCCAGGCCAGATGTTCCGCGATGTTTTTCGAGAACGCTCGCCAGACAAATTTCTTTTTTTCTGATTCAGCGCCGGCGAACCGTGGCAGTCGCACCCAGTCCTGACGAAAGCGTTTGCGTCCGCGTTCGATCAAGTCGAGGGTGTCCGAGCTGCCCTGCGCGGACATCGCCGTTGATTGACGCCAGATGATGACCGGAGTTTCGATCGCCGCAACCGGAAAAATCTCCGCGATGCGAATCCACAAATCCCAATCGTCAATCCCCGGAATACTGTCATCGAGCAGGCCCAACTGAGCAATACATGCGCGCCGAAAAACCACGCTGCCCGAAGGAATGAAATTTCGAATCAGGAGTTCCCAAAAAATGTCTCCCTGCGGGCATTCGCTCGGATAAGGCTGGCGTTGCGTACCGCCGGCATCTTCGGGAATAGCTTGCGCGTAGATCAGCATCGCGGCCGGCGTCTGCTCCAGAATTCGAATCTGCTGATCCAATGAACCGGACAGACGCACGTCATCATCATCAAGAAAAGATACGTATTCACCGGAACTGGCAACCAGGCCGATGTTACGGGCGCCGGCGACACCTTGATTGCGGTCAACGCGTACATATTTTATTCGGGGAATTGTGCGACAGATCTCGGCGGTCTCGTCTGTGGAAGCGTCGTCCACCACCACAACCTCGACGTTTTCGCCTGAGGCGTGCGCGCTGGCAATCGCCCGCGGCAAGAGCCTCGGCCGGCTGCGCGTGGTGATGATGATCGACGTCCTGGGCATGACTCTGGAATTCACTCAAGGGCTTTGCCTTCAAAAGTCTGTTTCACCTCTCATTCAGACCGGGCTTCAGCCCGGTCACCTCTCGCACAAATAAAGTCGCCGAACCGTTTTAACGGTTTACTCTTCTCCTGGTTTGACGACATGTCGTTGAGCTGCCTCCAGTTGCGTCTCGCATCCGAAGAAGAAACCGTGAAACGGTTCACTGTGATTCGGCAAGTTCTGCCCACCGGACTAAAGTCCGGTTTGAATGAGAAGGAGCTTTTGAGCCAACGCTTCGCTCAGGTACTTCTGATGATTCGCTTAGCCAGCTTTTGGTATCCCTCGTACCGCGCAACGACTCGAGGATCAATCCGCAGCGCCATCAAAATGTTTGACCAGGCCGGTCGGATTTCGCGACTCGGCAGATGTTGGACAACGGCAGTCCAAACTAAACTCTCTGAAATACGAGCGATGGTTCTCCGGCGAATTGCGTTACGGTCGGTTTCAGATCTGGCCGACACGCGGGGCAAGTTCATGAGTCTCAAGTGGTGACGCGCTACTCGCTTGAGCTGAGCGGCTCGGGCCGATGAACCCTGACCGGAAGATGGTGTGGGCTGACGATAAACTCCAACCGGATCCTCGATTACGACTACCGGGTACAGTTCGGCAATTCGAGTAAAGATGTCCCAGTCATCGATGCTGCTGATATGTCGATTCAGCAGGCCAACGCGCAGGAAGCATTCTTTGCGAATCAATACGCATAACGGCATGATCGGAAAGTCCAGTTCCAGCAGATCCCAGAATGCATCGCCCCCGGGATGCCGCGGCCGAATCACTTCGCCGGTCGGCTGATAATCCTGTCCCGCCATGATCATTGCGCCGCAAACAAAGCCGGCATCTGGATTGCTTTTCATCGCCGCCAGCTGCAGGTCGAGCGATCCCGGCAGCCTTAAATCGTCGTCGTCCAGAAACGCAATGTAGTCTGAGGTGCTACAGAAAATGCCTATGTTCCGTGCTGCGGCCACACCCTGATTTCTTTCGGCGCGCACGTACTTGATGTTGCCGAGACTCTGACAAACCTGGGCCGTTGTATCGGTGGACGCATCATCCACGACGATGACTTCGACATCCGTGCCGGCCTGCCGAGCGCTCTCGACTGCGCGCGGTAGTAAGTCCGGACGCGCATGAGTTGGGATTATGACGCTGACGCTAGCCATGACGGAGTCGACTAATGTGAACCGTTCGGTTCAGCACTGACATCTTTCAAGTAATTTGCGATCACACTTTCGGGCAGTCCTTCATACTGGAGCTGGCCCGCGTGGATATGTAAAGCACGGTCGCATAGTTGCCGGACCGAATGAAGGTTATGACTCACGAACAGCACCGTAGTTCCTTCAAGGCTCGCGTCTTTCATTTTCTGCAGACACTTTTTCTGAAAGGTCGCGTCGGCAATGGTCAGGACCTCATCAAGCAAAAGTATGTCCGGCTCCAAATGCGCAGCGATCGCAAATCCCAGACGCAAATACATGCCGCTTGAATATCGTTTGGCGGGGGTATCGAGAAAGTTTTCGACCTGCGCAAAGGCGACAATCTCGTCGAACTTCCGAGTGATCTCGTCACGGTTCATTCCCAGAATCGCGCCGTTAAGATAAATGTTTTCGCGGCCGGTAAGGTCGGGATGAAAACCTGTACCCACACCCAGGAGAGTTCCGGTTCGTCCATAAAGGTCGGCCTGGCCGGTCGTCGGCCTGGTAATCCGCGCCAGGATTCTCAGCAGCGTGGACTTGCCGGCGCCGTTGTGACCGATGACGCCGACAACCTCACCTGGCTGAACCTCGAAACTGACATCTTTCAGCGCCCAGACTGCCGCGCGACGCGTGCCCTGGCGGCTGATAAAGGTTTGCGCCTTGCTCTTGAGCGCGTTCTTAAAAGCTTCGCGCAGCGTCGGCGCGACCGTTTCGCGCTCGCCCAGGAAAAATTTCTTGCCGAGATTTTCGACCCTGATAACAGGTTTCATCGCAATTGAGATCTGGTCGAGATCGACTACTCAAATGTCATCCGCGAAACTGCTCTCAAGTTTTCGGAAGACGTGGATCGAAAAAATTAACAGGGGGAATGTCACCAGCGCTGAAACCGCAATGCTGGTCCACGGAAGGGGAAGATTGAATAAGGCTGCGCGAAAACCGTCGACAATTCCTACCAGCGGATTCAGCGAATAGAGCGAGTGCAGACGTGCCGGCACAATCGATGACGAGTAAACCAGCGGCGAAGTAAACATCCACACCTGAAGCAGAATCGGAGCGAGGGTGCCGACATCGCGGTAACGAACATTCAGGGCTGCGCCAAGGATGCCGATCGCCAGCACCAGCACAGAGATCTGAATTACAAACATTGGCAAGAGCAACAAGCTCAAACTCAGCGGCACGCGATAGTAAAGCATCATTGCTACAAGCACGGCTGAAGCGATGATCAGATCAACCAGACGGACGCCCACGGTCGCCGTGGGAATGAGCATTCGCGAAAAATAAATTCGCGTGATGATCTGCGCATTCGTTACCAGGCTATAGCAACTGCTCAGGGCGGCGTTCGAAACAAACGTCCAAAGGAGCAAGCCGGAGTAGGCGAACAGGGGATAGGGAACACCGTCAGAGGGGACCCGGATTAATCTACCTAAGAAAATTGCGAATACGATGGTCATCAGAATCGGCTGCAGGATCACCCAGCCGGCGCCGAGAATCGTTTGTTTGTAACGGACCTTCAGGTCGCGCCACATCAAAAAGTAGAGGACCTCGCGATGGGCCCACAGTTCGGCAAAGTCAATTCCTTCCCAGAAACTGGCAGGCCTGATCCTGACTACCGGCTCGTCCGGCAGCAGCCTGGATTTGCGCGACTTGAATGCCGGCGCCGGTCCCTGCAGCGGCGAGGCGACAGCCTTCGCTTCATCTACTGAAGTGCTCATCGATAACACTTGTTAATGTCTTTGATTTTTTCCCGGTAGACTTGAATGAGCGGAGTCTAGCGAGAGTTAATCAAGTGCGTCAAGTTTCATCGCTTGACTGGAGCGCAACCGTCTCGGTTGCCAGTGGCACAGACTTCAGGAATCTCTGATTGATTCTGCGGAGCGGACGCGAGGGACCTCCTCTTTTGCGACCTCGATGACGTAATAAGGCAACGAGGTCGCGAAGCGGCCGGCAGAGCTAAGCCCAAGGCGAGTCTTTGCGAGCCTTGGGTCACAGTTCTTAATCGTGGCTGAGCCTGCGAAGCCGGCGACAGAGATCACTCCACCTGGTTTTTATCAGGTAATAGCTCGTTTATGGTGTCGAAATGATCGAACTGTTCTCTGTCGCCGCTTCGCTGCTCGTTGAATGAATCGGCACGCACCCAAGGCTCGCAAGGCCTTGCCTTGGGCTTAGCTCTATCGCTGCTTCGCAGCCGGTTGAACGGTTAAGTCGATCCAAGTCTGCTGCGTTACGATGCCTCTGCGAACTTAATCAGAGCTTCCTTCAGTTTGTGAGGCTGGACCTGAAGACACAGACTTGAAGTCTGTGCCACTTCAAAGCGAGGACGCTTGCGCTCCAGTGCGGAACCTATTTCCCCTGGCTTTGATTTGAACCAAGATTCATTCCCTGGATAACTGCTGCGAGTCCCATCGCAGCTTCCTGAGCGCCGCGATCGTTGAAATGAACATCGTCGTAAAAGAAATCTTTCGACTTGGCCATGGCGCCGGCCAAATCATAGACCGGGATTGAAAACTCACGGGCTACCTGCCGGGTCTGATCATTCAAAGCCGTCAACCCTTCATTCATGTAGTCTTCACGATATCTGGCGCCGCTGCGACAAATAATCCACTGCCATTCCTTCAGGTTGGCATTTTCGGGACCGTCCCAGGTCGTTTGCTGAGTCATCAGCACTAATTTGATTCCCTGGGCACTGGCGACGCCGGCAATGGTCCGTAAGTTTCTGGCGAAGGCCGTTACGTTAACTCGCGGACGCTCGTTCGAAAGCGGCAGTGAATTACACACCCGAACTTTTTCTTTGTAATCGCTGCTCAGATGAATCTCCTGGAAGATCTGGGAAAAGTTTTGCGGATTCCGGTTGAATAAGTAATAGACGCGGCGAGCCAGCTGAGATTCCGTGGTCAAATATTTCAGATAGCGGAAGCGATCAAACGGCGCCGGCCTGGTGTAATGCAGATAGTCGTAGTCAATCATCGAGCGGGTCAGATCGTTGATGCCCGCAAAGACGATAATCATGTCCGGCTGAAGTTGGACGATTCGGTGGACGATCATCGAGACGTGATCGTCAATCGCGTCACCGGCTTTCCCCGCGTTGTAAACCTTAACCGTCAGGTTGTTCGGCGGTTGTTTGTTCAGTTCGTTTTGTAAGACTCTGGTGATGGCCTTTGAATCGTCGAGATAGACGCATTCGGTGGTGCTTCCCCCGACCATGAAAATGCGAAATTCATTTGCCGGTTTGGGCATCGTCAGATCGTCGCCACGGTAACCCATGTTGTTGGTGGTGAAGATGTTGGGCCCCTTCATTCCGGGTAAACCGGCTTCAGTGTCGATGACCAGACGCAGATTCTTCGGGTGCTCTGACTTGATGTATTGATTGATTTCCGGCCTCGGGACCTTGAGCTCGGCATAGGGATCCTGGACCGGCGCTATTTTCCGCAGCGCGAATTCGGCCACGAACAGACAGAGCAGGGAAGTCCCAATCGCGAGTGCTGGTTTGGCAAATCGTTTCATCTGATTAGGCTCGTCCGTCAAGCTTGCAGAATCTGCCGGTAGTAATGCAATGGCGCTTCGGTGTTTTTCTCAGGCCGGAAGTCGTCGACCCTGGTGCCAACCGAAGAGATCTAATGAGTCGGGTTGAATTCATATGGTTGCGCGATGAGGTATTGAAATAGGACTTCAGCCGCCAACTTGTTCCCGGCATCGTTCCAATGAGGATGCCGGAAGATGTATAGATCATGCTGCTTTGATTCAGTCCGGAAACGATCCGTGAGATCAAAGTACGGAATCTGTTTTGACGCCAGAAATGATTTCAACAAATCCTGAGCCAGGTTCAGATCGTAATCTTCCCTTCGCAACTGAAACGTTTTAACCAGCGCCTCAAATTGAGTTGGGCTTACCTGCAGCGTATCCGGATAAATCGCCACCATGAACTTTATGTTGCGCGCGCGAAGCAGTTCGTTCATCGCCGAGATGCTTTCAAAAATATACTGGATGTTGGGAGCAAACTTTGTCGCCGACGTTCGTTTGTCAAAAAACGCGAGCGTTGCCTTCTGAAGGTTCAGGAAGTTTTCTTCGCTCATGTTGCCCTCAGGCGGCGGCTGACCGGTCGCCGCCGCCAGGGCCGTCGCTTCTTTTCTCGCTTGCTTAGCCTCACTGTAATCCCAGTATTTTTGCCGCAGAAAAAGATGAATGCGCGATTGCTTGATGATTGGATAACCCAGGAATCGATGCTCGTAGCGTCTGTCGATATCAAAGAAAGCACCATTCACCACGATGCGCTTTCGATTCGGGTCGGCATCACGAAAGTCGTTGCCTACAAAGAAACCTAGTATCACCAGGTCAGGGTTGTACTGCAGTCCGAACTTATTCAGCATGATCAATTGTTCGCCGGTGTGTGTGCCTGAATAGCCCGTGTTAACTATGTCCACCTTGTGCGCTTGATCGCGATCTTCAAACATGCGCTCGAGCAATGCGGTGTAATTTCCCTCGAGACCGCCGGCCCAGCCGAAAGAATCTCCCACGACGACAATTCTAAACGTCCCTGGGGTCTTTGTTAGCGGGTAGTCCCGATCGTTAAAACCAAATCTGTTCGTGAGGGTGCCATCATCTCCGCGGCCAAACCTTCCTAACCCGTTGAGAAAATACGCGCGGGCGCGAAAACCCATCTCGGGATCGTCTTCATATCTATCTTTGAATAGATAAGGATCGAGAACGATCATCAGGAACTCAACGGCCAACAATGAAACGATGAGAATCACGCCGATTCTGAGTGTGCGCCTGGCGAAGTTTGAGATCAGCATCGGATAGCTTCGTCTGTCACGACTGAGCACGGCTCACTCAGCCACGTTATCAGCCGGCTGGAGTGAATCCGTCCTGAAAATGAACTGTGTTGGTAAGCCTGTTGGGGAAAATTTGGTGGAGCCGAGGGGGATCGAACCCCTGACCTCTTGAATGCCATTCAAGCGCTCTCCCAGCTGAGCTACGGCCCCGTTTGATTGACTAGCCGGAAAATTACTGACCAATGTCGTGCGTGCCATGATAGAGGAGAACGCAGCGGGATTCAAAGCGTGCCGTGCGAACGCTCTCGCCGTAGTTTCACTGCGAAGTTTTCTCTAGTCCAGGCGTTTACGCCTGGGTGAGAAACGGCTAGTGCCGGGGAAGCCCCATTCAAGGGGCTTCGAAACTAATCCTTTTTCCTTCCCAGGCGTATGCGCGTGGGCTACGCAAAGTCATTCAACATGTGCTGCTGCCGTCAGAATTAATGCTCTTACAATTTTTTGGGAAGCCACTCAGAAAATGGTTGCCCGCTTAACGCGTCACAACAACGGAGTAAGAACTATTTCATCTGCTACGCATCGCAGAAAGCTGAACTTAGAAATACTTTTCCGCAGCTTAGTTGCCACAAACTTCCGCTCGCCGGTGTTATGTCGATGTACGGGCTAAAGTCGTGTCACTGAAGTTTATCTTCGCGACTTTTTCCGCATTCGAACCACTAACTTGTCAGTTCCAGGGAAATCTCGACCAGCGTTAGATCTGAATTTCAAAAGGAGAACCACTATGACCAAGGCACTTCGTTACGCATTGCTGACCTTCGCGATTGTCGGCTTCACCGCCGCCGCCGGGCTGGCCCAAAAGAGCAACAAGGGCTCGATGCAGTGTCGTGACAACGATGGCGATGGCCGGCAAGCCAGCCATTGCGAGATCAAAGAGCAGACATTACCCGCGAGCGGCGCAATCACCGTGGACGGCAGGACCAACGGCGGTATTTCAATCAAAGGTTGGGATCGCCACGAGATTCTGGTGCGCGCAAAAATTGAAGCACGCGCGTCAACCCAGGCCGAAGCCGATCAGCTGGCGCAACAGGTAAGAATCGAAACCGCCGCGTTGAATATTCATGCCGAAGGCCCCGAGACGCGGGACGATTATCAATGGTACGTGAGCTATGAGATTTTCGTACCGGGCAGATCGGATCTTTCACTGAAGGCCCATAACGGCGGCATTTCGATCATGGATGTGAGCGGGCGAATCCAATTCAATACGACGAACGGCGGAGTCTCGCTGAGTCGTGTGGCCGGCGCGGTCACCGGCAATACGACAAACGGCGGCGTGCACGTCGAGCTGGCGGGCGCTCGCTGGGAAGGCGAGACGCTGGATGTCAGTACCACGAACGGCGGAGTCAACCTGGTCATGCCGGCTAACTATTCGGCGCACCTCGTGACCAGCACCACGAATGGAAATGTTAAGTCGGACTTTCCGTTGAATGTGCCGCTGACTGAACGTGGACGGATGCCGAAAGAAATCAGCGTCGACATCGGTTCAGGTGGACCAACGATTCGCGCGGTTACGACCAACGGCGGCGTGAACCTGAGTCGCGCTTCGTCGATGTGATCAGGCTCTTCAAAGAGATTCAGATTTTCTTTGTGTCTCTGTGATTCGCTCTGTGCCTCTGTGGTGAGTGTCTGTTGCGGATAAGTTCACCACAGAGGCACCGAGATCCACAGAGACACTGAGCGAACCCCTCAGGAACTATTTCCATTCGCGCGCACTCGGGCGCACAACTCTCTCGCCGCGTCCGGCCACTTCGGATACTGAAACTCAAAACCCGTCTGCAAGAGCTTTGTTGGCACCACTCGCCGGCTCTTGAGAATCAGTTCTGTCTCGCTGTTCAGCATAAAGGCGCCTAGTTCCAGCATCCACTCGAAAGCCGGAAGTCCCAGCGGCACGCCCCAGGCAGCGCGCAGCGCCCGCATGAATTCAGCGTTCGTCAAAGGGTTCGGCGAAGCAAGGTTGACGGGACCTACCAGTTTTTCATGCTCGATCAGCCAAAGGACTGCGCGCACAAAGTCATGCTCATGAATCCATGAAATGTATTGCCTGCCGTCACCCGCCTGCCCGCCAAGTCCGAATCGCACCAGACGCAGGATGATGTCGAAGGGCGAACCCGGATCAGAATGCATGACGATCGCGCTGCGCATGGCCACGCGGCGTGTGTTTGGCGTTGGCGATTCTTTCAGCGCGCGCTCCCAGGACGTTGCGACGTCGATGCTGAACCGCCAGGTGTCCGGCACGCTCTGTTCCGAACCACCGATGATGCCGGTCGCTTCGTCATTCGGCGCGTCATAGCGATGGGCATAAATTGTCGCCGTGCTCGCCTGCAACCAAACTCGCGGCGGGTTCCATGCCTGCGCGATCGCGTCACCGACAGCCTTGGTTGATTTCAAACGCGACTCGGCAATGATCTTTCGATTCTCAGCGGTGTAGCGACAGTTAACGCTTTGCCCGGCGAGATTGATTACGGCGTCGGCGGCTTCAAATTCCTGAGTCCAGTCGCCGAGTGTTTCTCCGTCCCAACTAACCACGCGCCACGGCGCTTGTCTTTGACGGCGGCTGAGCACCACGACTTCATGCTGCAGCTTATGCAGGGCGCGCGCGAGCACTGTTCCTACGTAACCAGAGCCGCCGGGAATCACGATCTTCATAATTCACCTTCAGACGTCAAGAAACTTATGCCTTTGCTTCGGGTCGGGGAGCATGCAGCTTTCAGATTTGCCAAACACCTGATACCTGTGGCGCGCGACGAAGTCATAGAGCCAGTTTCGAACCGGCCGCGGAATGATCGTGCCCACTCGCGCGACACCCCAAATGCCCCCTATGACTCCGGCAAAAAAGAGAAAGGCGTCTCCTTTGGCAAGCAATGTCTCGTTTGGCTTTTCATAATTGAGCACTGCATAAACCGTGTCGAGGCCTTTCGGATCCAGGCCGTGCCGTTTCAACACTCCGGCGGCAAGGTCGCTCTGCAATGAAGCGAACTGCAGTTGATCACGCCGATCTTTCTTCAGCAGAAATTGAACAGCGCGATTGCAAAGACCGCAGACGCCGTCGTAAAGCACGATTGCTTTCGATTCGGGGTTAAGCACAGCAGCACCTCAAGTCTCGAAGGGTGAAGGGACCCGGGTTCGGAAGGCCCTTCGTTATTTGCTCTTCGGTAAATTTTCGCGCCGGCGAGAGAGCCTCGGGAAGGGGATCGCAGGGCAGCGCCGGCTCGATGACTCCTTCCGAGAGAATTCGGATCTGCGCGCGCGCCGCCAGCGGAACGTTCATGGTCAACTCCCAAAAACGAGCCAGCACTTTATGAAACCAAACCGGAGCGCGAAACATCCGGACGCTGGTACCGGTGACGCCGGCGACGCGCCGCACCGCCTCGCTCAGATAAAGTTCCTCAGGTCCGGTTAAGGCGAACGTTCGTTTGCTCAATCGCTCGTCAGTCAAAGCGGCGCGCAAAACTTCGACCAGATCCTCAATCGCGAGCGGCCGGATACCCTTCTCCTTAAATCCGACCATCGCGAAGAAAGGAAACGTGTGCAACGCATGACTCAGATGGTCCAACATGTGATCGCCACGACCGTAAACCATCCCCGCTCGAATGATTGTGTAATCAAGAGCCGAGCGGCGGACGATTTCCTCAGCGGCCCATTTTGATTCGTGATAAGCCGAGCCACAGTTGGGACGAGCTCTCAGGAAACTCATCAGCATGATTTTTCTAACGCCTGCAGTTGCAGCCGCGTTGACGACGTTCCGGGTTGCCTCGACATGGACCTTTTGATAAGTCTGAGTTCCGATCTCGCGATTGATTCCCGCGCAATGCACGACCGCATCGCAACCAGCGAAGGCTTCGGCGAGGCTGGTTTCATTCGACAAGTCGTTCGATACAAATTTCATTCCCGATCGCATTTGCTTCTCGCGAGTGCCCCGCGCGAGCAAGACTAGTTCATGTCCCTCAGCAGCGAGTCGCGTGGCAAGATGCCCGCCAATAAAACCACTTCCACCGGTGATTGCGATTCTCATAGGGTTCTTCCTTTCTTCCTGACTAATACATTCGCGCGATGTAATAGGTGAGGGTGTCATCAGACTTTCAGGCCTCCGCCAATTCCAAATCTCGCAACTCGGCAACCATCTTCAAAGCCCGCTTTCTCACCGGACGCATCAATGGATTGCTGGCGAGTGAAATCAACTTGTCTAGTAAATCGACCGTCTGATCGATCAGTCGATAAGTGCGCGCGCGTTTTGTCGAAGCATCGTGGATCCAGAAGAGAATGATCCCGATGTGGTAGAGCCATAAAAGATATGGCAACTCGTCGCGAAGCTCGTCAGGAATACGCGCCTTCGTATCGCGCACCAGTTCTCCAAACAGCTTGATGCTGTCGCTGCGCACCGGCGCGGACTCGTGCGCGAACGGATTGAGCGGGCTGTGCGGATCGGCCGCCGTCTTGAAGAGCACGCCGGCAAATTCGTGATACGGCTCGAGCGTCGAAATCTTCAGCCGCATCACCGTCAGCAGCCGTCCTTTGAAAGTCGTCTCTCGCTCCAATGCCGGGCGCGTCGCGGTCAGGTGCTCTTCGTGAAGTCGGTGATAGAACGCCTGAATCAAAAGCTCCTTCGAGCCGAAGTAGTGATACGCATTGCCGAGCGACACCCCGGCGCGCCTGGCGATGGCCCGCATCGTGGTCTTTTCGTAGCCGTGATCTTCCAGGAGATCGAGCGCGCTTTGCAGGATCAATTCGCGGGTCTGCTCGCCCTTGGGCGTCTTGGTTGGTTTGTGCTTGTGCAGGTAGGCAGGTTCCATGGTTATTACCTCAATAGGCTCGCGGCGACGCGACTGATTTGGTAACGATGTTGAGAAATCATCGACACGACGCGGCGAGTCGTCGGCAAAAGCTCTGGCGACGACAGACGGTAAGACCATTCGCGATAACGGGTGAGCGCCCAAAGCACCATCAGCCAGGCTTTTGGACCGAAGTACACTGCACCCTGATCAGTGATCACCGTCAGGTCTTCCGACGTCATTTCATGATTCAATTCCGGAAAGCGCCGTCTGGCGCGCTCGGACTTGATCGGGATCATCCGCAACTCAATGAGCTTCGGCTGCTCAGCCAACCATCCATGAACGCGCCGGCACAGGCCGCAACTAGGATCGAAGAGCAGAGTTAGTCTGGACATGGTCAAACCTCCCGAACCGGCGTAAAAGCATCCGGCATCACGGGCGGTGGAGCGTTACGTTGAGTGGCGCGATGTCGCATCCGGCTGAAAATCAGCAGATTGAAGAAATGCATACCACCCAAAACCAGCATCACCGTCCCGACTTTTACCGATAGCGCTTCGATACCTTCCCGCGGCGTGGCGATGTCATATCCGAGCTTGAGCGCGAGGCTGACAAACCCCATATTGATCAGGTAAAAGCCCACCACGAGCAGGTGATTGACCGAGTCCGCCAGGGGCTCATTGCCGTGAAAAACGTCCACCAGAAAGATGCGTCCGTTTTTGTGCAGCGTGTGCGCCACCCAGACGGTCAGCGTAATTGAAATTCCCAGATAGAGCAGGTAAGTCACGACTTCGATGTTCATTTTTGCCCTCCTTTTTTGAAAAACTGAACACGTTCAACTCTTGCAGCATACGCTTGGGCCTGGAGGCCTGTCAAGAATTTTTTTGAACGTGTTCAGAAATGACTGGCGGGGCGTTGGATTCTCGGGTGTTGTGTTACATTTTCAGCCCGCAAAATACCTATGAATCTCTTCGAGCGTCTATTTCCGGCCGACCGTTCTTTGCGCGTGGCGGTGTTGTTCGAAGGTCGAAAGCTCACCTATGCGGACTTGCGTGCTGAGACGGTCAGGGTCGCGGAGGTTCTGAACGCGCTGGGCGTGCGGGAGGGAGATCGCGTAGCCATGCTGCTGGCTGATTCTCCTGAATTCATCGCGACGTTCGTGGCGATCATCTCCATGGGCGCGATTGCGGTCCCGATCAATCCGGCCCTCGGCCGCGAAGATCAACTCTTCATCCTTAGAGACTGCGGCGCGTGTGCGGTGGTTGTCGAAGCATCAACGGTGAAAGCGTTATTCGAGAATTCATCAGCGCCGGCGGATCTGAAGAACTTGATCGTAGTTCGGCGAGGCGACGAGGAACTGCCTGAGGAGATCGTGGGCTTACATGTTGAGGACTTTGCAAACCGGGGTCGTCGCGAAACTGTAGAGCGTTCCGATAAGGATGCCCTCCCTCACGGTCGGGCATCTGACACTGATGCTTTCATTCTCTACACTTCCGGTAGCACCGGCGAACCGAAAGGCGCAGTGCATACGCAGGCCGACATTTTCTACACGAACGAAACTTTCTGTCGTGAGGTCCTGCAACTTCGCGAAGGTGATCTCCTGTTTTCGTCCTCGCGTTTGCCGTTTGCTTATGGGTTGGGAAACAGTTTCACCTTTCCTTTGCTCAACGGCCTGACGGCTGTCCTTTGCCGCGAGAAGCCGACACCTGAAGTAGTCAGCTATGTTCTCAACGAATATCGTCCCACAATATTTTTCGGCGTGCCGGTCGTCTATCGGATGCTGCTTGAATATCACCGAGCCAAGGCAGCGCTCAACTGTTCGAGTTTGCGTTTGTGCATTTCGGCGGGTGAGGCGTTGCCGGCCCAACTGGGCCAGGAATGGCAGAGAACGTTTGGCGTGAAAGTGCTGGACGGCATCGGCTCGACCGAGATGCTGCACATGTTCATGTCGAATCATTCAGGCGATCTGCGTTACGGCAGCAGCGGCAAGCTACTGAGTGGTTATGAAGCGAAGCTGATTGATCACGAAGGCGTGGCGACGAAGGCGGGCGACGTCGGTAATCTGTGGATTCGCGGTGACAGCGCCGCGTCGCGTTACTGGCAGCGGGTTGAGACTTCTGCCGAAACTTTTGTAGACGGCTGGACGCGCACGGGCGATTTATATCGATGTGATGCCGACGGATTCTGGTGGCACATGGGCCGCAGTGACGATTGTTTCAAGCCTACAGGTCAATGGGTTTCGCCAATCGAAGTCGAGAGTGTTTTGCTGCGACATGAATCAACCCGGGCCGCGGCCGTGGTTGAAGGAAATGACGACGACGGTTTATCGTGCGTTTGCGCGTTTGTCGTGCTCGCAGAAGGAAGCGAGCCGTTAAAGTCAGAAGGCGAGCTGCGTGAGCTTTGTGCTAACGCTTTGCCGCGGTTCAAGCAGCCGCGCCGCTACTTATTTATTTCGGAGTTGCCTTACACGGCTACCGGGAAAGTGCAGAGATTCAAGTTGCGCGAACAGTTGCGAGCGGCGAGAACGGGACAATAGTGTGGCATTATTTATTTCCGCTCGCTCACTGGGAGAAAGCTTGACTGCGGACTAATTAAGATTTCTATTGCGCCGCATTCGCTGATGGGCCGTGAGGCCCGGCATATTTGTAGAATCCCGAGCCCATTGACTATAAAGGCCCGTAGGGCCGACACATGAGGACCTACATTTTCAATTCATAAAACGGATGAGAGTGTCGGCCCTACGGGCCTTTAAAATTTCCTTCTCCGTGGTTTCTACAAATATGCCGGGCCTAACGGCCCTCGGCCCACGCGGAGCAGGCGCTATTTAAGAATCAGTAAACGTTAACTGGCTCAAGGCCCTCAACCCCGTCCTTCTCGCAGGGGAGAAGGGAGAACAAACACGATTATGGAAAAAAGTCTTCAGGAAACTTACGCGCCCAACATGGCTTGCTTTGGTTGCGGACCGGCTAACGAAAAGGGTTTGCACATTCGCAGCTTCCCCGAAGGTAACGAAGTCGTGGCCACCTTCGAGCCTGCGACCTATCAGGAAGCTTTTCCCGGAATGCTGAGCGGCGGCATCATCGGCACGCTGCTCGATTGCCATTGCAACTGGGCGGCTGCCTATCATTTGATGAAGCAATCCGGCGCAGAACATCCGCCGTGTACAGTGACTGCGGATTATGCGATCAAGCTGATGCGTCCGACTCCAACTGATAAACCGATCGAACTGCGCGCGCGTGTGATTGAGTCAACCGCGGACCGCGCGGTCGTCGAAGGTGAATTGATTGCGCACGGTAAAGTCTGCGCCACCTGCCATGGAACGTTCGTCGCGGTAAAGCCGGGTCATCCTGCGTATCATCGCTGGTGAAGTGGCACAGATTTTAATCTGTGAGTTTCTCCGAAGTTACACACTAAAGTTTATGGCGCTGACCACCATCTTCTTCGACATCGGCGGAGTGCTCCTGACAGACGGTTGGGGACATGTCTCGCGGCGGGCGGCTGCCGAGAAGTTTGGACTCGACTGGGACGAGTACAGCGACCGGCACGAGAAGGTCGCGCACGCGATCGAGGTTAACGGCTTGACGCTCGAACGTTATCTTGATCGCGCAGTATTCTATCGGCCGCGCTCTTTCACTCGCGAAGAGTTTCGCGATTTCATTTTCGCGCAATCTCAGCCAAAGCCTGACTCACTTAAAATTGCTGAAGAGCTCGCGGAATCCGGTCGATACTTCATGGCGACTCTCAACAATGAAATTCTGGAGCTTAATCTTTATCGCATCCAGCAGTTTGCTCTGCGACGGTGCTTTTCGGTTTTCTTCAGCTCGTGCTTTCTGGGTGTGCGCAAACCTGACGAAGCAATTTATCGCTTAGCCTTGCAGACTATTCAGCGTGCGCCCGAGGAATGTATCTTCATCGACGATCGGGAAGTAAACCTGGAATGCCCACGCGAGTTAGGAATCAACACCATTCTGTTCAAAGACGCTGCGCAATTGCGGGCGGAACTGATTAGCGGCGGCGTCGTGCTCACAAACTAACAAGAGGGTCAGGCTTTCACTACCGGTATCTGTGTCTTGTTGCCCTTAGCGTCTACCGCCACGTAAATCACTTCGGCTTGGGTAACGCGCTTAACTTCTCCAGGGTCGCCATAACGTTCGGCTTCGACCACGACGCGCACGGTGATCGAAGTGGTTCCCACCTTTACCGTCTCGCAATAAAAACTGACAAGGTCGCCCACAAAAACCGGCGCATGAAAGATCACTTCGCGCATGGCTACGGTTACGAAGCGATCCATTTCGGTATGGCGGTGTGCCTCGATCGCTCCGGCCATGTCGATGTAGCTGAGAATAACGCCGCCAAAGATCGTGCCTTGCGAGTTGGTGTCGCGTGGCAGCATGGCGATGCGGATTGCGGGATCAGAATTCATGGATGAATGGTAAATGGTCAATCGCAAAGGAACAAACCGCGCGGGCAGAGTGTCTAACCGTGCAGACCACTTAGCGGAGGTTCGCAATGTTTCAACTATTGGACCTAATCATGACATCTGCAGTTGGTGTGTTTCTGATGAATGCGTTCGAGACTGCCCTTTATGCGGCGCTGCTGGCAGGAGATTGCGATGAGTGCGGCTTCAACGATCTGGGAAAGCTGCTCTTTGGTGGAGTGCTCCTGGCGATCCTGGTAGGGATTACAGTTTCACTCTTATATCGACGGAAGCGTGACAACGATTCCGCCTCCGCGCAGTTTGTTTCGATTCGATCGACCAAGCGTGAAGATTAGGTCGACAGCCTCACGACACAAACGGATACCAGGGCGTGTTCCGAAAGATCCAGAAGAAGAGCATCAGCACCAGCCAGGCCCAGAGGTAGATCGGCGGAATGAATAAGCGACGATAGGGCTTTCCGGTAATCGCGCTTTTGGTGAAGCCTAGAAAACCGTAGAGGAGGAACGGTAGCGTCAGCATTATCAGCGGATTAAACTTGAACGCCGCGACCGGATGAAGATGCAGCAACTGATAAAATGCACGGGTCGAGCCACAGCCGGGACATTGAAAACCAGTCACCAGGCGGAACGGACACTTGGGAAACCACTGATTTGTGGGGCTCGATGGATTGAAGAAGAAGAGAAAGATCGAGATGGCGGTTAACCCTACCCAAATCGTGGCCGCGGCCATCAGTTGACGCGCGCGATCCGGTGTTGTCTCGACAAAATAAAAGCTCACCATGTTCTAAAACAGTTATTGTGGTACCGGTACGCCGAGCGCTCGACAAATGCTTCGCACAGTCCCCTTAGGAATCTCCCGATGTCGGGGGACAGCCACCGACCTTCTGGTTTCGCGATTGATATAAAGAGTGTGTTCTTTACCTTCGCGCACAAATTGACAGCCGTTAGTTTCCAGGTGGCGGATTAGATCTGCTCGCTTCATGCTGCGCGGAAGGCGATTTCCTCACTACTAATCGTTTCGCGAGAAGCCTCTTCCGTTAAGAGACGATTCCCCTCCAAAACCATTTCGATTGCTTCGTCGAGATTACGGCGCGCCTCTTCAACAGTCGAGCCGAGTGAGATTGCCCCTGGTAATTCTGCGACTGATGCCTGGATCAACCCGTCCACCCTCTCGAAAATGATGTGCATTTTGATTTCCATATGCGTTCGCCGATCAAAGACAGTCGTTCATGTGATCATAGCAGTCGTCTGCCGATGTGGCTCAGCGGGGAAATGATAACTCGCCAGTGTAGATACCTATGAGTGACTTTGCCACGAAGCGGGTTTATAACACCAATCGACACGCCTTGTCATGCCGAGACGTTTGCACTAGCAACATAGATTACCTCACCACAAGAATCGCCGCGGTCACAACCAACCCTTGCGCCCCTGAATGTAAGTTCTGACGAAGTCCTCGTCGGTTTTGGTGAGATAGATGATCCCTTCAACGATACCGATGATATGCATGAATCCGGCGAGCGTCCCACAGCTCAGCACCGACACCAGCAACATAGTGAGCCCTTCTCTTTGATAACCAAGAATAAATTTATGAATTCCAAACCCGCCCACTACGATTCCCAGAATGCCGGCGAGGATCTTTTTGTCCGCGCCCACGCTTTGCCAATCCAGATTTGAACCCTGGCCATACATCGGCGCGGGAGGTTGAATCGGTTCGTAACCTGTCTGGAAAGGCGGTTGGTAGTCCGGTTGATAGGCGGTGGGCCGACTAGCGATTACCGGCAGCGTCGCCTGACACTGAACACACTGCTGCGAGAAGTCATCGTTTTGCGCGCCGCATTTGGTACAGAAAACTACCATGGGGGTGCCTGGCTGCCGCGTTGAAACCTCGGGCGATTTTCAATCTATTGGTCAAAAAACAGCAAGCAACGACCGCCGGCGCTCTCAAAAACTCCATACTTTCATACTTTGGGCCGACGCGGTCGTTGCTTGGGTGCGGAATTCGTTTCCGTCTCTAACGGCCGCCGCTCAGCATACTCAGGCCGCCAAAGAATATGGCCATGATGGCGTAAATCAGCCAAACCGCCACGCCGATTCCGATGGCAATAAAGCTGAACATCTTAGCTTTCTTGGAAGAGTCTTGTGCTCCGGCGATGTCTCCGGCGGCAACCTGACCATTGACCTTCGCGGCAAAAATAATTGCCGCAATCGCGAGCGGCCAGCAGCAGAAAATCGAAATGATGGCCGGCACCATATAGTTTGGTACGGTTGCCGAGCCACCGGCCGAGGGCGGGGTCCAATTTTGGGACATATTTAATCTCCTAAGGTTTCAATTTGTGACTACTTGATACTCCAAAGCCATGGGAGGGCCGACTGAAGTAACCGCAGCGTTCGTCAGCAGAAAACAACGCAAACGGGCTCTTTGCTGAACAATAACAAAGAATTCTGATTCTTTTATCAGGGTTTGAATCGCAAACAGCGAAGCATAACTAACAAAAGAGACGCTTGATTGTCAATGAAATTCAGCGAATAAATCGGCGAGAACAATACTCCACAGAGCGGCGTTCGCTCTGCTCACGAGTAACCAATTGACTAGAGCAAGACAAATCGAGGATAGTCTTGCGCGTTTGCGGATTTCGATTTACCGATCCTGTAAATCCCATGCTCAAAGTCATCAACGTTGCCGGTGCTCGGCCCAACTTCATGAAAGTAGCGCCGATAGTCGCAGCTATGAAGCGCCGTGCCGGCGAGTTTCAATCGATTCTGGTTCATACCGGCCAACACTATGACGCGGCCATGTCCGACGCATTCTTTCGCGACCTGGAGATGCCGGAGCCGGACGTCGATCTTGGCGTCGGCTCAGCCAGTCACGCGGTCCAGACCGCCGGCGTCATCCAGGCTTTCGAACCATACGTGATTTACGAAAAGCCCGATTGGGTTGTGGTCGTAGGCGACGTAAATTCGACGGTCGCCTGCGCGCTGGTTTGCGCCAAGCTGGGCGTAAAAGTTGCTCACGTCGAGGCCGGCCTCCGCAGTCGCGACCGCACGATGCCCGAAGAAATCAATCGCATTCTGACGGATCAAATCGCGGACTTGTTGCTGACTCCGTCACCTGACGCAAATGAAAACCTGCGCGCCGAAGGAATTCCCGAAGAGCGAATCCGGTTTGTCGGCAACATCATGATCGATTCATTGTTTGCGCATCTGGAACGCTCAAAACGATCTCAGGTACTTTCCGATCTGAATTTACAGCCGCGCGAATATGCAGTGCTGACGCTGCATCGTCCGTCGAACGTAGATGAGATAGGTGCTTTCGCGCGCATTCTGGACGCGTTGGAGGAAATTGGCCGGCGCGTCCCAATAATTTTTCCGGCGCACCCGCGCACCCGTCGAATGATCGACGAACTTGGATTGACTGAGCGAACCGAAAACATCAGGAACCTGGTCGTCTTCGATCCTCTGGGTTATTTGGATTTTCTGCGTCTGGTCAGCAACGCCAGGTTAGTCTTGACAGATTCCGGCGGTATCCAGGAAGAAACGACGGTGCTTGGGATTCCCTGCATTACTTTGCGCGAAAATACTGAACGACCGATAACCGTTGAGATCGGGACTAATACGCTTGCCGGTGTCGATACGAGCAGGATCGTGGCCGCCGCCAATCATGCGCTCGACAATCCGCGGGATCCATCCACGCTTCGCGTGCCACCGCTCTGGGATGGAAAGACCGCGGATCGAATTCTTGACGCGCTGTCGGAACCACCTGCAGTAGCGATGAAGCATGATGGCTAACGATTAATAGACAGGATTAAGAGGATTGACAAGATTAGAGTGAAAACCGAATTCCTCTTCTTAATTGTGTCAGTGTAAATCCTGTCGATTGCTTTCGTATGTCGATCTAGCTGATTTCGGATGAAGATCAAACCGCTACCGCAGGGCCGCTCTGATCCGCTTTGCCCTTTCTTGTTTTCCCCTTTAACCTTCAATCGTGGCACCGACTTCAGTCTGTGAAGTGAACGCTTGAATTACAGACTGAAGTCTGTGCCACATCCTTTTGATGAAGCTCATTTCTAAAACGAAGCGCATTCTTCGCGGCGAGATCAATGCGAAGACAGCCGCCCTGGAGGCCATGCGACGCGTCAGCGTGAAAAACGCACGGCGGAAAGAGCAGTCGCAACTTGCCGAATTAAATCAGCAGCCGGCGCGTCTGCGCGAGGAGTTCGCGCGTGTCAGAGCTACAGATCTTCTGGTGCATTTTCGATCGCGCACGCGGCCCAAATTCTTTCCCGGTTTTCAAGACCTCGCCACGACCGCGCAATTGCAAAGGGAAATCTTTCCTGACGAAACGGCGTCGTTGCTCAAGCAGGCAGAGAGGATCGCCGAAGATCACTGTTGGCCCCTGCTCGGATTCGGCGAGAAGTGTTTCGGCGAGGAGGAGATTCAGTGGAATCGCGATCCCTTATCCGGCTTTGACTGGCCCAGTGGTTATCACGCTGACATAAACTTGATTCGAAACGACGGATCGGACGCGCGAGTCGTTTGGGAACTGAATCGTTGTGCACATTTCATCACTCTGGGCCGGGCCTATGCGATCACAAATGACGACAAACTAAGCGAGGCGTTCCTTGGGCAACTCGAGAGTTGGCGCGAGCAGAATCCCGTCGCGCGCGGCGTGAATTGGAACTGCGCGATGGAAGTTGCCTTGCGGGCGATGAACCTGCTTGGCGCTTTTGCCCTATTTCTTCGCGCCCCGCAAATGGACGAGCTGGCGCTGAAGGATTTTCTTAAGACGATTGATCAGCATGGCGCGCACATTCAACGGAACCTCGAGTTTTCGCACATCGCGACCAGCAATCATTACCTGTCCGACGTTGTCGGTTTACTTTGGATTGGCTTGATGCTGCCAGAATTGGAGGCCGCGCGCGAGTGGCGCGAGTTTGGTCTCCGCGAAATGCTGAACGAGATGGACAAACAGGTGCTAGTTGACGGCGCCGATTATGAAGCATCAACCGGCTATCATCGTCTGAAGGTCGAGCTGTTTCTCTACTCGTTTGTACTTTGTCATTTGAACGGTCTCGATATCGATGAAAAGTACTGGAAAAGTTTGCGCGCGATGATTGAGTACATGCGCGCTTACCTGCGGCCCGACGGTCGCGCGCCGTTAATTGGCGATTCTGACAGTGGGCAGGTGTTTCCGATTGTGCGACGCGCGGGCGCCGATCACGCTTATGTTTTGGCATTAGGCGCAACGGTTTTTCAGGAGTCGCGATTCGGTACGCACGCCTCCGGCGTGCAGCAACCCGGAGGCGTGCGTACCGAACTGCTTTGGTTTTTAGGAGAGCGGGGCATACAGGATTATGACGCGCTTCCGGCAAGCGAACCCCCATCTTCGTCTGCTTTTCAGGATGGTGGCGTCTACCTGCTTCGTGATGAAGATCTCTACTTGCACTTCAACGCCGGCGGAATTGGCGTCAATGGGCGGGGCTCACACGGGCACAACGATGCTTTGAGTATCGAAGTGTCGGCTTGCGGAACAGCGTTCATCGTCGATCCCGGTTCGTACCTTTACACGGCTAATCTTCAGGAGCGGAACCTATTTCGATCGACAGCTTATCACTCGACGGTGCAGGTTGATGGCGCCGAACAGAATACGATCGACGAGCACGTGCCCTTCGTGATCGGAAATGAAGCTCAACCGAAAGTGCTCGCGTGGGAAACCAGCGCCGATTCAGACTTGATCGTCGCCAAGCACACCGGTTACGAACGGCTGCCGCAACCGATCACTCATCGACGCACCGTTCAATTCGACAAACACAAACGCTTCTGGCTGGTCCGGGATGAATTGGAAGGTGAGGGAGCGCATGAGTTTTCTTTTCGCTTTCATCTCGCGCCGAGTCTAGATTCGAAAGTACATCATGATGGGATCGTCGAGGTGTGCGATAAGATGAACGGCGCAAGATTGTTGATCGCGTGTCGGAAGCCCGACGGTAAGGGAGGGCAACCTGGTCAGCTCGAAATGAAGCCTGCATTGGAGCCGCGCTTTTCATCGCGGGATTACGGAGCGAAAGAACCATCCGTCTCAGTTTGCTGGAATGTGCGTGGCGCGGCGCCGTTGAGAATTGAATTCATGCTGGTTCCTATTCGGCCCGGTGAAGACGAGAACGAGCGAACGAAGGCCGTGTCAGAAGCACGATCTGAGATCTCAAATTTGAGATCTGAAATCTAAAACATGTGCGGCATCTGCGGAATCTGGGAATACGGCGCGACGCGCGGCAACGTGCAGCGCGATTTGCTCACCTCTATGTCCGACGTGATGACGCATCGCGGCCCCGACGATTCCGGCGATTTGGTTTTTGATGAAGCGCGCGGTGGATTCGGATTTCGACGGCTCTCAATCATCGATCTTTCCGCAGCCGGTCATCAGCCGATGCACGGTTGCACGGATCGTGTCTGGCTGGTTTTCAATGGCGAGATTTACAACCATGCTTCTCTGAGAGAAGGTCTGGAATCGCGCGGCCACGTTTACGCTTCGCGGACAGATTCCGAAACGATTCTCCATCTTTACGAAGAGCGTGGCCTCGACTTTGTTCATGACCTCGAAGGTGATTACGCCATCGCGTTGTGGGACGCGGATCGCGAAAGATTGGTGCTCGCGCGCGATCGCGCCGGCGTTAAGCCGCTTTATTTCTCTCATCAGAACGGGCGCTTCATTTTTGCTTCTGAGATTAAAGCGATCCTGAAACATCCCTGGTTGACCGCGGAAGTAAACGAGGAAGCGCTCTATCACTATCTGACCTTTGTCACGACGCCCGCGCCGCAAACTCTTTTTCGCGGCATTCAAAAACTTCCGGCGGGCCACATGCTTGTGGTTGATCGTGGTGGCGATACACAGGTCAAACAGTATTGGGACGCGCTGCCTTCACCCGCGCCGAAAATTTCAGAGGCCGAGCACCAGGAAAACATACTCAGGCTTTTGCGCGATTCGATCCGCAAACGAATGATGGCCGATGTGCCATTCGGAGTTTTTCTTTCCGGTGGCGTCGATTCATCGGCGAACGTCGCATTGATGTCGGAATTGATGACCCAGCCGGTGCGCACGTTCACGGTCGGCTTTGATGATTGCGAAGAGTTGAACGAATTGGAATCGGCGCGCGCGATCTCAAAACGATTCGGCACGGACCATCACGAAGTAATGATTGGCCGCCGTGAGATGCAGAAGTTTCTCCCGGAGCTCGTGTTTCACCAGGACGAGCCGATTGCCGATCCTGTCTGCATCCCGCTCTACTATGTTTCGAAACTGGCGCGCGACACGGGCACGATTGTCGTTCAGGTCGGTGAAGGCTCAGACGAGATTTTTGCGGGCTATGACTGGTTTCGATCCTATCTGCAAATCGAAGATCGTTTCTGGCGTCATGCTGAACGCACGCCGTTGGTCGCTCGGCGCGCTGCGGCCGCCGTCGCGCAGCCGCTGGTCCAGAAGGTTCTGAAAAAGCGGATGGCTTCAGAGTTGGTGCGGCGTCTCGGTTCAAACGAATCGCTCTTTTGGGGCGGCGCCATCGTCTTTGACGAAACGATGAAAAAGCGTGTGCTGACAAATGAAATGCGCGCGTCCTTCAACGGACTTTCAACTTATGACATCGTGCGGCAGTATCAGGAAACGATTGCCGCGGCCCGGCCTGAGGCCGATGCCGCCGCGCGTATGACCTATCTCGAGTTGAAATTGCGCCTGCCGGAATTGCTGCTGATGCGCGTCGACAAGATCACCATGGCGACGTCAGTCGAAGCCCGCGTGCCGTTTCTGGATCACCATCTGATCGAATATGCGATGAGCTTGCCGCGCGAACTCAAAGTGAAAGGCCAAACCGGCAAACACATTTTGAAGCGGGCGCTGGAACCGATTCTGCCGAAGGAGGTGCTCTATCAAAGAAAGCGTGGCTTTGGTGCGCCGGTGCGTGAATGGTTTCGCGGACCTGAAGGCGACGACTTGATTCAGCAATTATTGAATTCATCAATTCGTGAGCGAAAATTTTTTGACTACGACTTCATCGGCCGCATGGCCGACGAGCATCGGCGCGAGACCAAGGACTGGAGCGCAAATCTTTGGTGCCTGCTGAACCTCAGTGTTTGGTATGACCGCTGGATTGGTTGAGGCTAACGGACTAACGGCAACCGTTTTTTGGTAAGTGTCGTAACACGTTAATCCCGTAGGGATGAAACGTTCATAGAAAGCTTTGCCTTCCAGATTTCCAGCTCTTTAGGAGCGCAATGTGTGTCGCGCCTTTGTTTCGCTCCTACTGAACTGGGGGGACTTGTTTGTAATCGCTGTAGCTATAAACATTCTGCTCCTACGGAGCTTGCAGATGGGAAATCTATCGGCCATCGACGAGCCTGCAATCAATGAGCGAACCGGCAATCACACTCACTGAAGTTGGATCTGAGACCGCGAGCAAACCAACTGAAGCAGCCTTCGGCAGCTTCGTTTCCGGCGTAGCGCTGACCGTTATTACGCGCGTGTTGATGCTCGCCGGCGTGGTTGGCTCCAGCATCGTGGTTGCTCACTGGTTGGGACCGGAAGGATTCGGCACGCTCGCGGTTTTGAATGCGACGGTGGCCCTGACTTTACAGATTGCCAGCGCCGGACTGCCGTCAGCCAACACTTATTTCATTGCCAGGGATCGACGGAACCTGGGCCCGGTTTGGGCCAATGCGATCATGTTTACGCTGATCGTCGGCAGTCTGTCCGCGCTGGTTGTTTTCGCTTTGGGCAAACTAAAGCCTGCGCTATTCGGCGGCGCGCCATCGAATCTTCTGGGAATCGCCGCGTTGTCGATCCCTTTTCAATTATCGATTCTGCTCGGCCTCAACGTGCTGCTGGCTGTCGATCGAATTGGACAGATGAACCTGCTCGATTGCCTGGCCCCGGTGTTTTCGCTGCTGAACGCAACCGTGGCGCTGGTGATTTTAGGCGCAGGTCTGACGACGCTCGTAGCTTTCAACACCGGCTCGGTAATTGTAATTAGTCTGATACTGCTCCTGGTTCTGGGAAGAGTTTTGCAGGCGCAAACCGAAAGGCGCGCGGCTCGTCCGGATTTGAGTTTGTTGAAGACGATGCTGCGGTACGCAGCCAGGTTCTACATTTCGATCATGGCGGGCTTCGTGATTTTTCGTACCGACCTGCTAATCGTTAATTACTTTCGCGGCCCGGGCCAGGCTGGTGTCTACGCCGTGGCGTCACAAATTTCGTTTCTGTTGCTGATGCTGCCCGGCGTGATTGCGACGTTACTTTTTCCTCGCGTTGCTTCGCGGCCCGACCCGCGGGCTGAGTTTGCAGTTCAGGTAACCCGAAACGCATCGTTCATGATGTTGGTGATTTGCCTGGCCGCGGCCGCCGGATCGTTTGCGTTGCCGTTTATCTATGGGGCGCGCTTTGCCGAAGCGACGACCCAGTTATTGATCCTTTTGCCGGGTGTTTATTTGGTCGGTCTCGAGTCAGTTCTGGTTCAGCATTTCACGGGAACCGATTTACCGGCAGCGATTCCCGGATTTTGGATCGTGACAGTGATAGTCAATCTCGCGTTGAACCTGGCCTTCGTGCCAGCGTTTGGCGCGCGGGCCGCGGCGTTGAATTCAACTTTGAGTTATGCGCTGATATTTTTTCTGGTCGCCTGGTATTTTTGCCGGAAGACCGGCCGGCGACCGGCGGAAATTTTTCTGCCGCGCGCAGGGGACGTGCGGCAGCTGTTGGCCAGAGTGCGGTTAGCATCGGTCCGCGAATAGTTGATCGCATGGAGTATCGCGACACTGTTGCGATGGCTCAGCCACTCCGATGCGTGGCAAGTCTCTGACTTGCCGAAATGCTTTAACAAAAACTGGCGGTCTATGACCGCAAGAGTTCGGGTCCGAGAGCCGGAGATGTGAGGGATGCGTTGCCGGCAAGTCAGAGACTTGCCGCGCATCGGAGTGGCAAAGCCATAGCTAAAGTGACTGCCGGAGAGGAAACACACTCAGTCATAGACTTGCCGCGCATTGGCGTGGCCCAGCCATCGCAACGATTGTCCGACAAAGCGAGCACGCCGGAGGAGTGCGTACCTTACGTGAATCTCTAATGAAGATAGTCTTGCTCGCACTCAGCGGAAACGCCGAGCATGCTCGCGACTGGTTGCTGGAAAAATATCCGGCTGCGAGCGTACATAACATTCCTCGCGAGCAACTCGACAGCGGCAGTTGGTCGCAGCGCCTCAACGCGCTTCGTTCGATGCGGCCGGATATCTTCGCGGTCGCAACTGAACGTCTCATCTGGCAGCGAGGTCAAAATGCGTTGCTGCTTTTTGGAGCGCTGGGCGGTGCGCGTCGCGTCGTGCTGGTTGACTCGCGCGGCGATAGCCGAGAAGAGACTCGCGGCGGAATTCTTGCGCGACTGCCGGCGCGACTGACGGCGGAAGCCACCGCCAGCACCGCGGCCATCAGGAAATCACATTCGCGTCTGAAACAGCTGGAACAGGCCGTCGCGAACCACGCGGGCCCCTTTGACGCGAAGAAAGTTGCAGCGCTGCGGATCGCCTATCTGCGCAGCACGCCCAGCCCGGGTTCAGCTGCCGGTGGCGCGGCGACGCACATCAACGGTTTCGTCAACGCGGCGAGCAAACTCGGCGTCGACGTCCGAGTCATTAGTAACGATTACATTGCCGGTCTCGACGAAACAAAACTGACGCTCGTCGATCCGGAGCCAATCGGCACGACGCGTGCGGCTTTCGATCTTCGCAACAACCTGATTTTTTCTGCCGGAGTTTTACGAGAGATCGCAAACAATCCTGTCGATCTTATCTACCAACGCTATGGCCGCTTCACCTGGGCCGGGGTCGAGGCGAGTCTGCGCGCGCGTGTGCCGCTGTTCCTCGAATACAACGGTTCGGAAGTTTGGATCGGCAAGCACTGGGACATGTCGGGAATGATTCCGTTATTGGAAAGATTCGAGCGTTTGAATCTGGACGCGGCTGCGCGCATCTTCGTGGTCTCTGAAGTCGAGCAGCGTAATCTGCTGCGCCTCGGAATCGCTCCGGAAAAGATAATCGTCAATCCCAACGGAGTCGATACGGAAAAATTTAGTCCTGACATTGGCGGCGGATCGGCCCGCGAGAGGTTGGGCGTCGACGAAGACGAAATCCTCGCCGGCTTTGTCGGCACATTTGGACCATGGCATGGGGTCCTCACTCTCGCCGAAGCGATAACGCTGATGCCCGACGATGGTCGCGTGCGGTTTTTGCTGGTGGGAGCGGGAAGGTTTCGCGATGAAGTCGAGCGCATCATTCGCGCCGCCGGCAGGCAGGACCGCGTAATTTTCACCGGGCATCTTGATCATAGTCGCGTGCCGCCTTTGCTCGATGCGTGCGACCTTCTGCTTTCACCGCATGTGCCGCTCGAAGATGGCAGCGAGTTCTTCGGCTCGCCGACCAAGCTTTTCGAATACATGGCAATGGCAAAAGCGATTGTCGCGAGCCGCCTGGGCCAGATCGGCGATGTGCTGCAAGAGGAAGAAAGCGGACTGTTGGTTGAACCGGGAAACGCTCGCCAGTTGGCTGAGGCGATTCTGCGCCTGAGCGAATCGCGCGATTTGCGAGAGCGTTTAGGAAGTGCGGCTCGACACGCCGCGGTTGAACGACACACGTGGAAGCAGAATGCGCAGAGAGTGATCGATCAGTACCGGGCGTTGGAGTGACTGGAGCGCAAGCGTCCTCGCTTGCAAAGGTCGAGGCGCGCGAAGCCGAGATGGCAACCGAGACGGTTGCGCTCCAGTCGGAGTTCGCGCGGTCCTTCATTCCACGAACCACTTGTGAACCGTGATAAAGCATTCGAAAAAAGTCTTAGACGATAAACAACGCGCCCGCGAGCAATGGAGCAAAGATCCCGCTGGCGCCGTCTACGGAAAAGCTCACGAGGTTGGCTCGCGCGAGTTTTTCGATGAGGTCGAGCGTCATCGTTATCAGGAATACGCGCCGTGGATGCCTGAACTGATGGGCTTCAATGATTTCGCGGGCCGGCGCTTGTTGGAAGTCGGATGCGGCATGGGCACGGACCTTTTGCAATTTGCTCGCGGTGGCGCGCACGTCACCGGCGTCGATCTCACGCCGCGCTCAATCGAAATCTCGCGCCAACATTTGTTGTTGTACGGTGAATCAGGCGAATTTGCCCTCGCCGATTGCGAGACGTTGCCGTTCGCAGATGAAAGTTTCGACGTGGCTTATTCGAATGGTGTTTTGCATCACACGCCGGACACAGCCGGCGCGGTCCGCGAAATCCACCGCGTGCTGCGACCCGGAGGACACGCGCGCGTGATGCTTTATCACCGGCGATCGTTTGGATTCTGGACGCAGGTAATCCTGCTCCAGGGAATCTTGAAGGGCGAGTTGCTGCGTGGTAATTCAACCGCGGACATCATGAGCAAGCACGTCGAGGTCAACGAGGGCGGAGGCCGGCCCTTGGTCAAAGCCTACAGCCGGCGCGAAGCGAGTGAATTGTTTTCGATGTTCAGTGAAGTGAAGGTGCAGGTCGAACAATTGACGCGCCCGGAACTCTATTTCTTCGGCAACCTTGTTTCCGAATCATTACTTCGTCGCCTGCGGCGTAGCGTGGGCTGGAATGTGATTATCTCGGCGCGAAAGTGAGGTTCGGTTGGCTGGTTAGCGACTTCCATCTGCTCGCCGAACGTCTGTGGTAATTCGATCGGGGCGATTGTATAATGAAGCGAAAATCTCGACGCAAAGAGAGTTTGAGTATAGCAATGACTGAGCAACATCAAATCATTCCCACTGCGGTCGACGGAAATGGCTCCAGTAATCTTCCCGCAAACGCCAAGAAAAAGCGTTCCTCCAAGAAAGCCAAGAAGAGAAAGAAGGCAACTTCAAAGGGAGATGGCACACACCGCACTAGAACTGCAAGGCCCTATCCAGCGGGATCATTTGAAGAAGCCCTACCGTTGGCAGAAGCAATTCAAAAACACGCCTCCGGTGAGAAGGTGCGACGACTTACACTTTTGAAGCTCCTGGATAAGTCTCCTACCAGCAGCGCGACACACATGCTTATTACTAATTCCGCTAAATATGGTTTGACAAAAGGAAGTTATGCTGCTGATTGGCTTGAACTCACCGAGATGGGCTCGGTTGCCAGCAACCCCGGTGCGGCGCCCAGAGAAAAGCTGAAAGCTAGGTTCGATTTGGCGATTGACAGTATTGCTCCTTTTCGAAGGCTTTATGAGGAATATAAGGGCAAGAAACTCCCTACTCATGACGTCCTCAAGGATGTTCTGCTTGAGACGAATTTTGACATTGATAAGCCTACCGAGTGTGTGGATCTCTTCATAGTCAACGCTAAGTTTCTCGGCCTACTACAAACCATTGCGGGGTCGGAAACGCTGATTCCGATTGAGCAAGTGATGGATGAAATTCCGGGAGTCCAAAATCTTGGAATTCCCAGTGGCTTACCCTTCTCGGCTGACGGTCTACCTCAGGTTGATCCAAAGGTTGGATCAAAAGTTGAATGGTCCAAGACCTGCTTTGTTATTACTCCTATAGGCGAAGAGGATAGTGAGACCAGAAAACATGCGGACCTGTTCCTGAGCGCTCTGATTGAACCGGCACTCCGCGAGTTCGGCTTGAATGTGATCCGAGCTGACAAAATCGGGGGAGCTGGAATGATTACGTCGCAGATTCTTGAACATGTGATGCGCTCTCGCTTGGCTATCGTCGATCTCTCTTACCACAATCCAAATGCTTTCTACGAAATGGCGATCCGACATGCGTGCCGAATGCCCGTCATTCAAATAATCCGAAGGCAGGATAAACTCCCGTTTGATGTTAATCAGGTTAGGACAGTGGTAATCGATACGACAGACATTTACACTCTTGTCCCAAAGCTTGAAACTTACAGATCAGAGATTGCAACTCAGGTTAGAGCCGTGCTTGAGGACGGAAATGTAATGAGCAATCCAATCTCGGTATTCTTCCCGGGCTTTGCAGTAACGATCCCGGAAAAATAGCCTGGCATGATTGAAGACAAGAAAATGCTCGAGGGCCTGCTCCGGTTACCTGCCGGAGAGAGGCTTGAACTTGCGCGAATGTTGTTTGATAGCGCAAACGATGATCTTGAAGGACAGACACCTTCTGAGAACGGATTGCTTTCACTGGCTGGGCGTTATGCCGGCGGATCGGGCAACACCTCCGACCAAGATGAACCGCAATTGGAACACGAAGTCGATAAACTGAGCGGCCTTAGCGTGCGCTAATGTCTCTTCTCCTCGACACTGGTTTTCTCTACGCGCTTCTCAATCGCACAGAGAGCAATCACGAGCGAGTCCTCGCAGTCTCCAGAACAATTCGGGAGCCGATAATTCTTCCCGTGCCGGCGATCACGGAAGTAGCCTACCTCCTATTGCGTGACGTCGGGTCAGAGGCAGTCGCCGACTTTCTTGAGAGCCTGGGAACCACGGACTTGATCCTGGAGTCACCGACAATCGGTGATTTTTCGCGCGCCGCCGAAGTCATCCGACAGTATGCGGATGCGCGCGTAGATTTTGTCGACGCTCTGATTGTGGCTATCGCTGAGCGATTGGCAATTACGCGCATTCTAACCCTCGATGTAAGACACTTTGCAATGTTCCGTCCTCTCCATTGCACCGCGTTCGAGCTGCTGCCTTGACAGTGTCAAATCAAACTGAAATCACGCGGCGACTGCTGATGCTTTGCCTAATCGTCACGCTCGCATTTGCGGTGCGCGCGCTGACGGCGAATTTTCTGCGCGCGCATCTAGACGATCCCGGCTGGTTTCCCAGCGGCATCTACGCGCAATTCGATCGGCAAGCTCAAAACTGGCTCGATGGCCGGGCGCCGATTTTTTTGATCCAGGATTCGTCGCGAACTGATGCGGCCATCTATCCGCCCGGTTACCCTTTGTGGCTGGCGTTGATTTACAAGTTGAGCGGTTCGCGCTCGCCGGTGCCGGTGCAAAATGTTCAGTGGGTGCTCGACTCTCTGTCGGTGCTTCTGGTTGTCGGTATCGGCGTCACAGCGTTCAATTGGCGCGTCGGTTTGTGGGCTGGGAGCATCGCCGCGCTTTGGCCGTTGCTGGCCAGTTATGGCGCGTTGCCGTTAGCAGATAGCCCAACGAGTTGGATCATCATCGCTGCAACCTGGATGTTTTTGCTGGCTGCAAAGCGAAAGAGTTTTGCCTGGGCGCTCGGAGCCGGCGCAATGGTCGGTTTGTCATGCTGGTTCCGCGCCAACGCTATGTTCCTGAGTTTCTTTTGGGCGATCGCGATCCTCGTGTTTGTTCGGGCAAGTTGGCGACGGCGGTTGCTGTTGAGCGGAGGAATCGTGCTGGCTTCAGTTTTGTTGATTGCTCCGATCATGGTGCGAAACGCAATTACTTTTCACGCCTTCGTGCCGGCCGGTTTAGGCGCCGGGACGAATCTTTTGGAAGGCATGGGCGAAACTGAAAGAGGAAACAAAGAGTTCGGCTTACCGGGAAGCGATCACGATCTGCTCGAGCAGGAACGCACCGCCGCAAATGTCCCGACCGATATGGAATTTGAGCTTTACTATCCGGACGGAATTCAGCGCGACCGCGCGCGCGCGCGAAGGGCTCTGCAGATCATCAAGCAGAATCCTTTCTGGTATGCCGGAACGGTGGCACGGCGCATGGCGTCGGTGTTGAAGTATGCAGGCGAACCTTCCGGCATCTATGGCAGCGCGGGAATCAATGTCACTAGTCGTAAGTGTCTGCCGCCGCAATCGCAAGGCGGCGTGATTGCGCTTTTGGTCAACGTGCTGGGAATGCTTCAAAGTGTTTTGCGATACATACTCTTGCCGTTGATGATTGGCGGAATCTTTTTTGCTCTGCGCGAAGACTGGCGCATGTCGGGACTGATTCTGGCCGGCGTGTTCTATTACCTGTTGATTGGGTCATTGATTCACACGCACATTCGGTATGGACTCCCGATGCATGCGCTGCTGACCGTGTTTGCCGGTGTGGCGCTGTGCGGATTTGCAAGATTGTTTGGCGGTCGGAAGGTGAAGACCTCTGTTTCGTACCGTCTGTTTCACCAGATACACCGACTCAGGTAAATTAAGACTTGTGAAGGAAAGACTTCTAACTTATCTGATTTGCCCAGAGTGTGCAGGCGACCTGCGATTGAACTCCGCAGAGCGGGACGGAATTGAGATCATGTCGGGCGAACTGACCTGCGTCAGCTGCGACCGCTCGTACCAGATTCTTCGCGGCATTCCCCGTTTTGCGGATTTGGAAACAATCGATGCTGAGAAGCAGGCGACGGCCGACAAGTTCGGTTGGTCCTGGCAGGAGTTTTCTCATGAGGACGAGAAATACGACGAAGAATTTCTGGGTTGGATCGCGCCCGTGCGGCCTGAATTCTTCAAGGACAAAGTCGTTCTGGAAGGCGGCTGCGGCAAAGGCCGTCATACTCGCAGAGTTGCCGGCTGGGGCGCCCGTGACATTGTGGCCGTCGATCTAAGTGCCGCGGTCGAAGTCGCGTTCGAATCAACGCGCGGAATCGAAAACGCTCATGTTATTCAGGCGGACATTTATCATCTGCCCCTGCGACGCGTGTTCGACTACGCTTTCTCAGTTGGTGTACTGCATCATCTGCCGGATCCGCGCGCCGGATTTCGTTCTCTGGTTTCAAAAGTGAAACCTGGCGGTCACGCTTCAGCCTGGGTGTACGGCGCCGAAAACAATAAATGGATTATTCGGTTCGTTAATCCGCTGCGCGAGTACGTCACCTCGCGCATGCCCTCCCGCCTGCTTTTCCACCTGGCCAAAGCGCCGACGCTGCTCATGTACGCTGCTTCCAAGCTTGTGTACGGTCCTTTGAATCGAAGTGAGAGTGGTCGCTCGATCGCGCAGCACCTTTTCTATAACGAGTACATGGATTTTGTCGCAGGCTTCGATTGGCGCGAGCAACACTGCATCGTCTTTGATCACCTGGTGGCGCCGACAGCTTTTTACATTTCCGGTGAAGAATTCCAGGAATGGTGGCAGGACATTCACGCAACTGAAGTCGTAATCGGTTGGCGCAACAAAAACAGTTGGCGCGGTTTTGGACGCGTCAACAGTTTTCCGGCAGGCTAAAATGTATCGCAGACTGTCCAGTCTGCGAATCTCTAGCCATTCGAAGCTGAAGCAGACTAGACAGTCTGCTTTACCTCAAGCGTCTTTTTCTTTCAAGAGATCCTGCAAATATTCGGTGAGCGTCCCGAGGGTGGAAAAGGGACTTTTCTCTTTCGACAAAAGATTTTCGTCGGCGATGGTTATGTCCGTACCGAACTCGGCGTTAATTTTTTCCTCGACCTCCATGATGAGGGTCACGAAATCGAGCGATTCCAGTTTGCCTGACGCGCCGTAAAGCGGTGCGTCCAGAGACTTTTCAACCTGCACTCCGCCCGGCAACTGGGTGTTGAGTTCATCTACTGCGGCGTAGACTGCTTTGCGAATTCGATCCTCGTCAGTCATTTTCTTTTCCTTCGGGTTCCGGGATTCTAGCTGTAGCTCGGTGAGAGATCAAAGAACGGAGTTGTATACGCGTCGTGCCCCAATTTGAATGTTTTGCGTAGCCCCGGGGTTTACCCCTGGGAATGAAAAGGCCTTAGTTTCAAAAGCGCCATGAATGCGGCTTTAATAGCAGCGCCTGTTTCTCACCCAGGCGTAAACGCCTGGGCTACGGAAAATCATTCAATATTGTTCGGCCACCGAATGAGGTGGTGTTAACTATCTGCCTCTGCTATACTGCGTTTGCTCGCCTTGCCCGGCCAGGCCGGAAAAGCAATCACAGCAACGATTTACCAGCAGTGAAGGGTTGAGCCAAGATTTTTGAAGCCGTCAACCAGACGGCATTTACCGACCGCGAACCAGGTTCCAGAGCGCGTCTTAACTGACCGACGCCCCGCTCCCTGGCGCTATCAAACGATAGCCTCGCGTGTCATGGAGTTCCCATTTGAATCAAGTTAGTGGCCATCTGCGTGGGCAGATGGTACTTCCAAATCACGCAATAGATCTCGATCTGCTTGATCGATTTCAAACGCGTCGCCGTTTGCAATCGCAAACCGGCACCGCAAATCAACTGCCGGCACATTCTGCCGGCAACTTCCATCAACAATTGCGCAAATCGATCGCAGGCAATGCCTGCGCATCGCACGCAGGAATCGGCAGGCAGGGATGCCTGCGTACCGCACGCAGGATGCGTGCGCTCCAAATTCTTGCGTGCTGTCCAGCGCGTCAACAGAAAGAAAATCAATGTCAAGAGAGTTAATTGTTAGTGTTAACGGTCGGGAAAAGAAAATCGCGATCGTCGAAAATGAAAGAGTCACCGAGTTCTATATCGAACGCGGCGAACAAAACCAGGGGATCGTCGGAAATATTTACAAGGGACGCGTGATGCGCGTTCTGCCGGGTATGCAATCCGCCTTTGTGGACATCGGCCTGGAGCGCGACGCGTTCCTTTACGTCACGGATTTCTTTGACGAAGAGGCCGAGTTCGAACGGATCGTCGTCGACAAATCCCGCAAGGGCGATCACGAAGCCGCCACGCGCGCAGCCACTGAACATATCGAGCTGTCGCGAGTCGAACGCGAGCAACAGGTCGAAGCCACACACGAACGCGCCGAACCGCTGCGCGAAGTTGAAGCCGAAGCCGTCTCGGTTGAAGAGAAAACCGAGGAAGAGGAAGCGGGCGCTCGCAAGCGGGGCCGTCGGGGCGGACGCGGGCGTGGCCGAACAACCAAAAGCAAAACCGAACCGGCCACGGAAGAGCGCAGCATTATTCCAACCGAGGCCGAACCAATCGACACGCCATTCGCTCTGAGCGGCGCATCGTTTGAGCGAATTAGCGACGATGAAGAGCGCGCGATGAACGGAGAGATGTTCAAAGACGCCCGACTTCAGGAACGCATCATGGATGCGGTGCATGCCGTTGAATTCGATCTCGAAGATGTGCCGAGCGCGCCGGTTGGCTCGCTGCTAACCGACGGACTGGGCGAGAGTGGAGACTTTCAACGCGTAGCAGACGACGAAGAAACTGCGAGCGTTTCGCGTGCCCGTCAGCGTCAGATCGAAGAAGCCCACGTCGCCGAATTCGTGGATGAAGTTCCGGACACCAGTCCGCGACGGCTATCGTTCCAGCGTGTCAGCGACGATGAAGAGGCGTCAGCTTTGGCCAGTGAGGCCCAGACTTCTGAGCCGCCCGCTTCTGAAATCGTAAAAGAAAAAACCACGGCTGCAGGCCGAAAACGGAAGACTGGCGTGATCGGCCGCTTCTTCAAATCGAAAAAGACGGAAGATGAAGCCGAGCCGCAAACGACAGTTGAGACGGCGAGTGAAGACGCGTTCGACACTTTCCCTGATTCCGAAGCCAGCATTACCACCGGTCGGCCGCACGAAGAGTTTGCTACGCGCCGCGGAGGCCGAAGGCGACGTCGCCCGGCTAAACGATCTGAAACTGGCGCCGAGACTGGTTCGGAAACAAACGGCGAGATCGGTCCGAACGGCCATGATGAAGAAGCCGAGGTCGAAGTCCAGGCCCAATCGCCTGAAGTGATTGAGGAGCAAACAGCTCCCGTGGAAGAAACCACTGAGAGCGCTGAGCCTTCCGAAAACGCGACGCGCGGCCGTCGTCCACCACCGGCTCGCGGACGACGCCGGTCTCCGAGACATGACCGCGGGCAGCCGGCCATCACCGATCTTCTGCGCGAAGGCCAGGAGATTCTGGTGCAGATTGCCAAAGAGCCGATCGCCAAAAAAGGCGCCCGCATTACTTCGCACATCGCTTTGCCGGGACGGTTTCTGGTTTACATGCCGACGGTCGAGCATCTCGGCGTTTCGCGAAAGATCGATTCAGACAACGAACGAGCGCGCCTGCGAAAATTGATTCAGAAGATTCACGCGGATGAAGGTTCGCCGGCAGGCGGTTTCATTGTCCGCACCGCTGGGGTGGGCGCCAGCGAAGAGGATCTGCGGGCCGACGCCCAGTATCTGCTGCGGACCTGGCAGGACATGCGAAAGAGCGCTGAGAAAGCCAAGGCGCCGGCCCTGGTCCATCGCGACCTCGATTTGGTCCAGCGAATTCTTCGCGATCAACTTTCAGAAGACTTCACCGCGATTCGCATCGATTCGGAAGACGAGTATCAACGAGTTCTCGAGTTCGTTCATCGCATGCAGCCGCGCATGGTCAAGAAAGTAAAACTGTACACGCGCGATCAACCTATTCTCGAAGCCTATGGAGTGCAGGCCGAGATCGATAAGGCAATCAAACCTCGCGTCTGGTTGAAGTCGGGCGGCTATCTGGTCATCAATCAAACTGAAGCTCTGGTTTCGATCGACGTCAACACCGGCAAGTTCGTCGGACGTGGTGCTACTCGTCTGGAAGACACGATCACACGGACGAACATGGAAGCGGTCGAAGAGATTGCCCGCCAGATTCGTTTGCGAGATCTGGGCGGCATCATCGTGCTTGATTTGATCGATATGGAAGAGCGGCGCAATCGCCAGCGAGTCATGCAGACTTTGCAGGAGGCCCTGCGCCACGACAAGTCTCCGACCAAGGTTCTGTCTTTTAATGATTTTGGTTTGGTGATCATGACACGTAAGCGCGTAAAGCAATCGCTGGAGCGAACACTATGTTCGCCTTGCCAGCATTGTCAGGGAGCCGGTCTGGTCAAATCCCCGCAGACCGTTTGCTATGAGATTCTCGAGCAAGCCCGACGCCTGGGTCGAGAAGGCGAAGGCGATGGTTCGCGACAGGCCATGCTGAGGGTCAATCCGGAAGTAGCGAAAGCGTTGCGCGGCCCTGAGCGGGATGTACTGAATGAGATCGAAGATTACATCGGCTCGCTCGACATCAACAGCGACCCGCTCATTTTCCAGGAGCAGTTCGATTTCGCATTTGTTTAAGGCTGTGCGCGGAGCTTTACCTGGAAGTCCTGGCATCATGGGACTTTAAGGGCAGGGTGAAAACTTGGAGAAGAGCCGCTTTTAGGCGGCTCTTCCACGAGGGGATCTGCCTTTATTACAACTAGTCCGAAAGCCGCAAGAACACGTCCCATGCCCAACGTCCAAGCTGTGCACCGTGTATATCCTTGACTTTCGCACGATAACGAAACTGATTACCATACTGGTCCGTTCGTCTCGACGTTTTATAGTCGAGCGCGATCGACTTGAGACCGAGTTCCAGCAACGAATGCATCTCTGGCGCCTCGGAGCGACCGTCATGATCGGTATCCTGCCACAGCCGCAAGCTAGAGAAAATCGAATCTCTATGATCGATTACTCCGTCACCGTTGCCGCCGCTCGCGGGTTTGTCGTATTCCGCCAGAGCCAGGAAGCCATTTGGTTCTTCGCCCTGAGGAGGATTTGACTGCGGACTAAAATTCCCAAACAACTCCTGACCATTGTCAATAACGCCGTTGCCGTTCCGGTCAAGCGCAAGCCACGCGTCGTCGGAACCAACCGCGGTCCAGGCAAGTTTTCCAGCGAAACCGTCAGAGTTCAGATCGAAAAAGACGCCTCCCACCGCATTCGTAAGGTTAAATCCATTGCCGAGGACATCAATCACAATAGGAGAACACGTACACTGTTCGGGGTCGTCGACGCATTGGTGATTAACGCAGAGCCCACTCGGACATTGGCCGTTGTTCTCGCACCCCGTGACGCAGGTTCCGCCATTACAATAGAAGCCGTTACAACAGTCACCCGGCATCATGCACGTATCATTTTGCTCGCCGCAGGGAATTTCGCAGTTTGTGAAGCTCGAGACATTCGAAGTAAGGCCACAGGCCAACCATTGATTGGTAGTGGTATCGAAGGCGTAGCAGGTTCTATCGACAAATTCCGTATCCCAGGCTCCTGTTATAAAAGGCTCAACCCTGTCAGCCCAAGTCACGCAATAGCCATCTGGGTCGCAAAGAAGATAAAAAGGTGAATCCTGTTCAAAGCAATCCGCGCATTGGGTAACCGCGGGGATCTCTTTAACAAAAGCCCCTTAGTATTAATGGCCTTTCGGTCAAGTAGAGTACTAACATGATTTCTTTGAATGCCAGGCGGCTTAGCACCCGCTCGAATCTTCCTGGTCGGATCGTCAGGATGCCCCAGGTCCTGAACCCAGAGCGCACCACTGCGCAGCACGCTTCCATCTTCGAATCCAACCTCTCTGATTACCAATTCGACTCGCTTGATGCTGCTTGAATAGCCCTTCTGCTCCAGGATGTTTCTCAAGATATTGTAGTTCTGAGAGCTCAATTCAAGATCAGCGGTGTGGCCCACGTTGATAACTTTACTTCGATCGCGCAAGTTATACTCCGGACGGATTGGACTGGGTCCAAAATGAAGCGAGTCAACAACCGGTGGCCTCGTGTCTCCGGGCTCTCTCCGGAAAATCATGTCGACGGTCACAGCGGTAACGGTCTTATCCGAGTTATTGATCACCGTGATTGTGAAGCCGTCGAGCCAGTCGTCATCATCATCGAATGTTTTTCCGATTTCAAGGTTTGCTTTCTTCTTATTCTTGGCAGCAATTACTCTAACTGGCTCTACGCTCCAGGGCTTTCTACTGAGGGTGCGATCAAGTTGGGGTGTGGACGAAACCTGAAATCTTTCAGGCGTGCGTGCTAAACCGATTGCCAGGACCATAAAAACCAGGACCGCCGACAACCAAACGATTTTTATAGGGGATGCTTTCGTTTTCATTGGAGAGATCCTCCTCAGGGAAGTTTGGGATGAGCGCCTTATATCACCGATCCAAAGAGGAGGCAAATAAATTGCCAACATAGACTCCACCTCTAAAATACCCCTTTACAAACCTTACCCGCCGCGTTATAGAATGCTTCAAACGCGCTTGTCCCCTGTGGCGTTTTAAACCCCCTGAAAACTTTCCCCCTTTTGTTGACGCATCCTGCGCCCGACGGCGTGTTGCGTGAGGGCTTCAGTCTCTCCTCGACGTCCGTCCCCGGCGCTGTCTCTCCAGCGAATACGACTTCGGAAGGAATTTATGCGAACCCAAACTGCATCCAAGGACTCACTTAATGCGAAGTTGCTCCTGAAAACCCTCGTCGCTTTCAAAAAAGGTGATTTCTCTGCTCGTCTCCCCGGAGAATGGACTGGCGAGGCCGGCAAAATCGCCGACACCCTCAACGACATCATCGAGTTAAGCGACAAGACCGCGAAGGAACTGGACCGCGTCAGCCGCGTAGTCGGTAAAGAAGGAAAAATCATGCATCGCGCCGCGGTGCCGGCCGCCGCCGGTTCGTGGTTGCGTCTGGTTGATTCGACCAACCTCCTGATTGACGACATGGCCCGGCCGACCAGTGAAATGGCGCGCGTGATCGGGGCCGTGGCTAACGGCGACCTTTCCGAACGCATGGCGCTCGAAGTCGATGGCCGCCCGTTGAAAGGCGAGTTTCTGCGCACGGTGAAGATCGTGAATTCGATGGTGGACCAGTTGGGTTCATTCGCATCGGAAGTGACGCGCGTCGCGCGCGAAGTGGGAACCGAAGGAAAGCTGGGCGGCGAAGCCAAGGTCAAGGGCGTAGCCGGAACGTGGAAAGACCTTACCGATAGTGTGAACTCGATGGCCGGCAACCTGACGGCCCAGGTGAGAAACATCGCGGAGGTGACGACCGCGGTGGCCAATGGCGACCTCTCAAAGAAAATTACCGTCGACGTAAAAGGCGAGATTCTGGAGTTGAAGAACACCATCAACACGATGGTGGACCAGCTGAACTCATTCGCTTCGGAAGTGACGCGCGTGGCCCGTGAAGTAGGTACTGAAGGAAAGCTCGGCGGCCAGGCGGATGTACGCGGCGTCGCCGGAACGTGGAAAGACCTGACCGACAACGTGAACTCGATGGCGAGTAACCTCACCGGCCAGGTCCGTAACATTGCCGAGGTGACGACCGCCGTAGCCAACGGCGACTTGTCAAAGAAAATCACGGTGGACGTGAAGGGCGAGATCCTTGAATTGAAGAACACCATCAACACGATGGTGGACCAGTTGAATTCGTTTGCATCGGAAGTGACGCGTGTGGCGCGCGAAGTAGGCACTGAAGGAAAACTCGGTGGTCAGGCGCAGGTGATGGGCGTCGCCGGAACGTGGAAAGACCTGACCGACAACGTGAACTTCATGGCCGGCAACCTGACGGGCCAGGTCCGTAATATCGCGGAAGTGACGACCGCAGTAGCCAACGGTGACTTGTCCAAGAAAATCACAGTGGACGTGAAGGGCGAAATCCTCGAACTCAAAGACACGATCAATACGATGGTGGACCAGCTCAACGCTTTCGCTTCGGAAGTGACTCGCGTGGCGCGCGAAGTAGGTTCGGAAGGAAAGCTCGGCGGCCAGGCCGATGTGCGCGGTGTCGCGGGAACCTGGAAAGACTTAACCGACAGCGTGAACCTGATGGCCGGTAATCTGACGGGCCAGGTGCGAAACATCGCCGAGGTGACGACCGCCGTGGCGAACGGTGACTTGTCCAAGAAGATCACGGTGGACGTGAAGGGGGAAATCCTCGAACTCAAAGACACGATCAATACGATGGTGGACCAGCTCAACGCTTTCGCTTCTGAAGTAACGCGTGTGGCCCGCGAGGTCGGTACCGAAGGCAAACTGGGCGGCCAAGCTGACGTGCGCGGCGTGGCCGGAACCTGGAAAGATTTGACTGACAGCGTGAACTCGATGGCCGGCAACCTGACGGGCCAGGTCCGTAACATTGCCGACGTGACGACGGCCGTAGCCAAGGGCGATCTATCAAGAAAGATTACCGTCGATGTTAAGGGCGAGATTCTCGAGCTAAAGAACACCATCAACACGATGGTGGACCAGCTCAGCTCGTTCGCGTCGGAAGTTACCCGTGTGGCCCGCGAGGTAGGTACTGAAGGCAGGCTCGGTGGCCAGGCGCAGGTGATGGGCGTGGCGGGAACCTGGAAGGACCTCACCGACAACGTGAACTTTATGGCCGGCAACCTGACGGGCCAGGTGCGAAACATCGCTGAAGTTACCACCGCGGTGGCCAGAGGCGACCTCTCAAAGAAAATCACTGTGGACGTGAAGGGCGAAATTCTTGAATTGAAGAACACTATCAACACGATGGTGGACCAGCTGAACTCGTTTGCGTCTGAAGTAACGCGTGTGGCCCGCGAAGTAGGTACCGAAGGAAAACTCGGCGGCCAGGCGGACGTGCCCGGTGTCGCTGGAACCTGGAAGGACTTAACCGACAACGTGAATTCGATGGCCAGCAACCTCACGGGCCAGGTGAGAAACATCGCGGACGTTACGACCGCGGTGGCCAACGGCGACTTGTCCAAGAAGATCACAGTGGACGTTAAGGGCGAGATTCTCGAATTGAAGAACACCATCAACACGATGGTGGACCAGTTGAACTCGTTTGCTTCGGAGGTAACACGCGTGGCCCGCGAAGTGGGAACCGAAGGAAAACTCGGCGGCCAGGCTGACGTACGCGGCGTCGCGGGAACGTGGAAAGACCTGACCGACAACGTGAACTCGATGGCCAGTAACCTGACCGACCAGGTGCGCGGTATCGCGCGCGTGGTGACGGCGGTGGCCAACGGCGACTTGAAACGCAAACTCACCGTGGAAGCGAAAGGCGAGATTGCCGAACTCGCCGACACGATCAACAACATGACCGACACGCTCGCGACTTTCGCCGACCAGGTGAGTTCCGTCGCCCGCGAAGTCGGCGTGGAAGGGAAGCTCGGCGGCCAGGCGAATGTGCCTGGCGCAGCAGGTACCTGGCGCGACTTGACGGATAACGTCAACGGTCTCGCGGCCAACCTGACGAACCAGGTCCGGGCGATTGCTGAAGTGTCAACCGCTGTGACCAAAGGCGATCTGACGCGATCGATTACGGTCGAAGCGCAGGGCGAGGTTGCGAAACTCAAAGACAACATCAACGAGATGATCCTCAACCTCAAGGATACGACGCAGAAAAATACTGAGCAGGACTGGTTGAAAACGAACCTTGCTCGCTTTACTCGAATGCTTCAAGGCCAGCGCGATATGAAGACCGTTGCGCAGATGGTCTTGTCGGAACTGGCGCCGCTGGTCGAAGCACAGCAGGGCGTCTTCTACGTTAACAACAGCGATAACGGCGACTCAGTCATGAAGTTGCTGGGCGGTTACGCTTACAACAAGCGGAAGAGTCTAGCCAACGAATTTCATGCGGGCGAGAGTCTGGTCGGGCAGTGCATGCTCGAAAAGGAACGCATCCTGGTGACCGACGTGCCGCCGGACTATGTGCAAGTCAAATCCGGTTTGGGCGGGGCGTCACCCAACAACATTGTGGTGCTGCCGGTTATTTTTGAAGGCGAAGTGAAAGCGGTGATTGAGCTTTCGACCTTCCACACTTTCAGCGACACCCACCTCACGTTCCTCGATCAACTGACCGAGAGTATCGGCATCGTCCTGAACACAATCGAAGCCAATACTCGAACTGAAGACTTGCTGCAGCAATCACAGTCGCTCGCCGGCGAGCTGCAAAGCCAGCAGGACGAATTGAAGAAGACCAACGAGCAGCTCGAACAACAGGCGCAGTCGCTGCGCGAGTCGGAAGACTTGCTGAAGAGCCAGCAGGAAGAGCTGCGCCAGACAAACGAAGAGTTGCAGGACAAGGCGGCGCTGCTGGCGCGACAGAAAGCCGAGGTCGAAGCCAAGAACCGCGAAGTTGAAGAAGCGCGCTGGGAGATGGAAGAGAAAGCCGAACAGTTAGCGCTGACTTCGAAATACAAATCAGAGTTTCTGGCGAACATGTCGCACGAGTTGCGCACACCGCTCAACAGCATGCTGATTCTTTCGCGGCAATTAGCGGAAAACTCCGAAGAGAACCTGCATCCGAAGCAGGTCCAATTCGCGGAAACCATCCATTCCTCAGGATCGGATCTGCTTTCGCTGATCAACGACATTCTCGATCTGTCGAAGATTGAATCGGGCATGATGGGGATCGAAGTCTCGGACGTTTTGATCGACGATATCACCGATCAGCTCGAGCGCAGCTTCCATCAATTAGCGCAGGACAAGAACATCGAATTCTTTGTCGAGCGGAGCGAGAAACTCGATCCGATCGTGACCACGGACGACAAACGTCTGCAGCAGATTCTGATGAACCTGTTGTCGAATGCGTTCAAGTTCACCGAGCGCGGCAACGTCGTACTTAGAATCGACCCGGCGGCAAAGGATGAAAAGTATTTTCTTGAATCGCTGAGTCGATCGACTGAGGTCGTTGCCTTCTCAGTCAGCGACACCGGCATCGGCATTCCGGCTGAGAAGCAGCGGATTATTTTTGAAGCGTTCCAGCAAGCCGACGGCACGACCAGTCGCAAGTATGGCGGCACGGGTCTCGGTCTTTCGATCAGCCGCGAGATCGCGCGGTTACTCGGCGGCGAGATTCGCGTCACCAGCGTGCCGGGCGAAGGCAGTACCTTCACCCTTTTCCTGCCGCGCGAATATGTGCCGGCCCGCGCCGTCGCCCCGCCCATTGCGCGACGGCGCAACGGAAAACAAACAGAGGCGGCCTGGACGCCGGCGGAAACATTCAGGACCGACACCACGCTTCTAAACACCGAGGCGGTAGTCGCCGATGATCGCGTAGAGATTGAAGAAGGCGATCGCGTCGTGCTGATCATCGAAGATGACACTACGTTTGTGAACATCCTGGTCGACCTGGCGCACGAAAAAGGCTTCAAGTGCCTCGTCGCTACAACGGGTCAGGCGGCGTTGGCCCTGGCGCACAAATATCATCCGGCGGCGATCACTCTGGACATTCGCCTGCCCGACCGTGACGGTTGGACCATCCTCGATCGTCTGAAGCACGATCCGCGCACCAGGCACATTCCGGTTCACATCATCAGCGTCGAGGGCGCGCGCCGGCGGGCTTTGCGCCAGGGCGCTTTCACGCTGCTGAACAAACCTGTTACCAACGGCGATCTCGAAAAAACATTTGATTCGATGAATGATTTTCTGGAGCGCGACATGCGCGAGTTGCTGGTGGTCGAAGACGACGACGTGCAACGCATGAGCGTGGTGGAGTTGATCGGCAATGGCGACGTGCGCACCACCGCTGTGGGCACCGGCCAGGAAGCGCTCAATCGGCTCAAGGAGCAACGGTTCGACTGTATGGTGCTGGATCTGAAGCTGCCAGACATGACGGGCTTTGAATTGATCGAGCAACTACAGACTGATGCCGGACAGACTGATCTGCCGATCATCGTCTATACCGGTAAGGAGCTGACGAGGAAAGAGGAGATGCATTTGCGGCGCGTGGCCACGTCGGTGATTATCAAAGAAGCCGACTCGCCGGAGCGTCTGCTGGCTGAGACCGCGCTGTTCCTCCATCGCGTTGAAGCGAATCTGCCTGAGCCGAAACGCAAGATGCTCGAGCAACTGAACCGGCGCGATCCAGTGCTGGCAAATCGCAAGGTGCTAATCGTCGATGACGACGTGCGAAACATCTTTGCCCTAACCAGCGCGCTCGAGTCTTACAAAATGAAGGTGGTCCACGCCGAGAACGGTCAAAAAGGCATCGAGCTCCTGAAGGCCACGCCCGGCGTCGAAGCTGTTTTGATGGACATCATGATGCCCGAAATGGACGGCTACGAGGCGATTGCCGCCATCCGCAACATGGACAATTTCCAGACGCTGCCAATCATCGCGCTGACCGCCAAGGCGATGAAGGCCGATCGCGATCACTGCCTGGAAGTGGGTGCGTCGGATTACATCTCGAAACCCCTTGATATCGATCAACTGTTTTCGCTTTTAAGAGTGTGGCTTTCCACTGAGGATCAGAATTTGTGACTGAATTGGTCGCCGCCGCAAATCGCATCAACATCCTGATGGTGGACGATAGTCCCACCAACCTGCTCGCGCTGGAATCAATTCTGCGCGCGCCGGATCGTAATCTAATTCGCGCAAGTTCCGGCGAAGACGCTCTTCGATATCTTCTGGATAACGAAGCAGCGGTGGTCTTGCTCGACGTGTACATGCCCGGAATCGACGGGTTGCAAACCGCCGAGTTGATTCGCCGGCGCGAAAAATCGCGCGACATCCCAATCATCTTTCTGACCGCGAACACTACGGGCCAGACTCATCTGAGCCGTGGCTATTCGTTGGGTGCAGTTGATTACATCGTCAAGCCGGTCGATGCCGCCATCCTGAAATCAAAGGTTGCAGTTTTTGTTGAGCTATACAAAAAGACACGTGAGGTGAAGCGCCAGGCGCGTCTGTTGGAACAAAAGAACCAGGAACTCGAGAGCGCGAACCTCGAACGGCTGCGGATGCTCATTGAACTGGGGCACGAGCTGGCCGCCCAGCACGAGCCGCCAACGGTGCTGCAAAAGTTCTGCCTCTCGGCGCAGAAGATCATCGACGCGGAATCGGTAACGGTCGGCATGCTGGATCATGATGGCCGCACGCTGCGCCATTTTTTCCGTTGCAATTCAAAGGGCGAGATTGAGCGCGAGGGCGAGGTTCCGGCCGTGATTCAAATGGCGCTCCATCGCGTGACCACCGAGCATGCGCCGGTGCGGCTTAGTGAAGCGGACGATTTGCTCCTGGAAGCGGAAGACGACGCGAATTCGCCAAATTCTTTTTTAGGAGCGGCCATCGTGTCTGCCTCGGCGACATGCGGGTGGTTTTATCTGGTGAATAAGCGCAACGCGGACGAATTCAGCGAGGCTGACGAGCGTCTGGCGGCGACGCTCGCGACCCAGGTGGCCGTCGCTTACGAAAATGCGAACCTGTACGCCGAGGCGCAGCACCATGCGACCGAGTTGCGGATGGAAATGGCGGTGCGGAAACAGGCCGAGCACGAACGCGCGCGACTGTTGGTGCGCGAACAGTCCGCGCGGGCGGAAGCGGAAGCTGCCAACCGGAACAAGGACGAGTTCCTGGCGACGCTGTCGCATGAATTGCGCACGCCCTTGACCGCCATCCTTGGCTGGAGTCACCTGATGCGGAGCAAGGGCCTGAACGAGGATGAGTTTTCTCGCGGCCTGGACACGATCGAACGCAATGCCCGTTCGCAATCGCAATTGATTGACGACTTGCTCGACGTTTCGCGAATCATTACGGGCAAATTACAAATCGAGCGCAGTTCAGTTGATCTGTCAAAAGTGATTGACGCGGCGTTTGATTCGATACGGCCGGGCGCTGAAGCCAAGTCGATTCGTTTTGAAACCACACTGAATGGATGCAAGTGCCGCGTCTTTGGCGACAGCACTCGTCTGCAGCAGATTTTCTGGAACCTCTTTAGCAATGCGATCAAGTTCACGCCTAAAGGCGGCCAGGTAAACGTGTCAGTGTCGTCGATTGATTCTCGCGTCAACATCGCCGTAACTGACACCGGGATCGGAATCGATCCGGATTTCCTGCCCTTTATTTTTGATCGCTTTCGGCAGGCTGATGGATCAACCACTCGCGAACATGGCGGGCTCGGCTTAGGCCTGGCGATCGTGCGGCACCTGGTCGAGTTGCACGACGGCCGGGTGTTCGTGGAGAGCGGCGGAAAGAATCTGGGCTCAACTTTCACGATCGCGTTGCCGGTTGCGAAAGCCGTTGCCGGCGAAAACGGAAACTCGGGCCGTGCTGAGAGTGATGACGTGCACGCGTTCAGCGCCTCGGTGCTGAATGGCGTTAAGGTCCTGGTGGTTGACGACGAAGCGGATTCGCGTGACCTGCTGATGACGATCCTGCAGCAGTGTGGCAGTGACGTGCGTTGCACCGAATCAGCGGCCGCCGCAATGCAAACATTTCATGAGTGGAATCCCGATCTGCTGGTGAGCGATATCGGCATGCCCAATGAGGATGGCTACAGCCTGATCAGAAAATTGCGCGAGTTGGGATCTGATCGCGGCAGAGAGATTCCCGCGATGGCCTTGACCGCCTACGCCACGGACGAGGATCGTCTGCAAGCTCTCTCTGCCGGTTTTCAAATTCACATCGCCAAACCGATCGAACCGGAAAATTTTGTAGCGTCGCTGGCGTCGATACTCGAGACGAAGGTGGAGCCTGATTAGCAGAGTTTGCTTCGTCGCGGAGCGACGGTTTTAGTTTAGCCCGACCTTTCAAGGCCGGGATCGAAGGAGCAGCCAAATCGCGTCGCGTTAGCGACGATTGAGCCTGTTTTCAGTCGTCGCTGACGCGACGGTTTTTTTGGCACGCATGATCCCGGCCTTGAAAGACCGGGCTAAATTCATATCGCCGCTACGCGGCGAAGACTAAGAAGCCTGGTTTCTCCTCAATCACAACCCTTCTGTGTTAGACTGCGCGATCTCTCGCTGACTAATCACGATTGCGACGACGTCGAAGTGCATAACGGTAGTCGACATTTCATCAGGTTTCTTCCGGTAAGAGGCATTCTTGCTACGCTGGTTCTTTGCTCAGTCGTTGCCGTAGTTCTGCCGTTGGGCCCAGTCTCCGCGACTTCTGCGTGTCATCTGGATTGTTGCGCGGGCCGGGCAACACACTCCGCCGGGTCATGCATGACGGGCGCGTGTCACGCTCGCATCAAGTTTAAGCGGCCTGCGAACACGCGATCCCTCTCTTCGACGACGAACGAGGAACTCTGCGGCCTGTCTACACGGCCGGCGGCGGTCGCCAGGAGAATCGCGGACTCGAATTTTTTCGCTCATAGAACTAATAACAACAAATCAACTCAGTCAGAGTTATCGGCGACTGCGGTGGGCCGGCCGTGTCCGCCGGACTGCGGTGGCTTGGCTTCAGCTTTCGCGAGCGCGAAGCAATCGCGCAAGGTGTTTTTTAGACGTGCTCACTCACTGCCATCGCGATCAGGTATTGATCATGTTTCGATCCTCATTCAATCAGTAAAGTCGCGCGACGGCCTGTGCCGTCGTTCCATTCCGCGTGGCCCTCCACTTTCAATCGCCTAATTTTTTCAACACATCTCTGTGCTGACGCCATCGCTAATCTCCAGTCAGAGGACTGAAGATGCGCAGAGGTGGCACGCGCATCTTGCGCGTGATTCACGGGCGGGACGCCCGTGCCACTTCTCTTAAGATGCGCGGCTCCGTTCACTACCATTTTTTGGTAGGAACCGATTGGAATCCGTTAGGAAAACTCCCTGTGCGAATAACAGAAGATACGTTTCGAACGATCGCGTTAATTCTGCTTGCGCTTGCGGTTGTGACTGTCGCTAGTCGCGATGTCTCTGCCCAACAAACCGTTACCTCAGCAACGTTGAGCGGGCGGGTCGAAGATGCGACCGGCGCCTCAGTCAACGGTGCGACCATCGAAGCGATCAACCTGGAAACAAATCAACGTGCGACCGTCGTTAGCGACAGCGACGGCAGGTTCAGGTTCCCTTATCTGCAGGTCGGAGCCTACAAACTTTCAGTTAGCGCGCCCGGATTTGCTTCGCTGACAAAAGAACTGACGTTGACGATTGGCCAGGCGGCCTACCTCGAAGTCAGGGTGCAGGTGGCCGGCATGGCGGCGCAGGTCCAGGTCGCGGCCGAGGCGCCGCTGATTGAAACAGTGCGGACGCAAATCGCAGAAACGATCCGCCCGGCTGAAATCAATTCGCTGCCACTGAACGGCCGTAACTATCTTGACCTGGCTTTGCTGGTGCCCGCGGTTTCGCCGACGAATACCGGCAGCAACCAGCGCTTTGCCGAAACGTCGGCGGTGCCGGGGCAGGGAATTTCCATTGCGGGTCAGCGAAATCTCAACAACAGTTTCGTCGTCGATGGTCTTTCGGCGAATGACGATGCCGCCGATTTGACTGGGACGTATTACAGTCAGGAAGTTGTCCGCGAGTTTCAGGTAATCACCACCGGCGGCATCGCCGAATTCGGGCGAGCCTCGAGCGGCGTCGTAAATATCATCACGAAATCGGGAACGAACAATTGGCGGGGAGATGTCTACGGCTTCCTGCGCAACCAGCGTTTTGACGCGCGCAATCCGCTCGCGCCGGTAAAGGATTCGCTGACCCAGGCGCAATACGGCGGCACGGCCGGCGGGCCAATTCAACGTGCTCGAACTTTTTTATTCACTAATTTCGAACAGACACGGCGAAACTACTCGGCGGTCGTCACGGTTGCGCCTGCGGCAGTGACGACTATCAATAATCGGCTCAACACAATTAATTTTCGCGGGCCGCGGATCGAAACCGGAGTGGTGCCGGCGGCCTTTGACACGACGAACTTTTTCGGGCGAGTGGATCACAAGCTGAATGATCGCAACCAACTCAGCGCGCGTTACAGCGTCTATCACATCACCGCGGACAATTCGCGCACGGTTGGCGGATTGAATAATGTCAGCCGCGGTTCAGGTCTTAACGACACCGATCAGACAATCGAAGTCAGCAACATCACGACTATCAATAGCCGGACCTTGAACGAAGCTCGTTTTCAGTTCACCCACAGCCGGCTCGACGCTGCGGCTAACGACACAATTGGCCCCGCGGTCAACATTTCGGGCGTCGCGAATTTTGGCACGATCACGGTGGCGCCGCAGGCGCGCGACATCGATTTGTTTGAGGTGATCGATAATGTTTCAACGCAACGCGGTGCGCATTCGCTGAAGGTCGGGGTCGACATACTCTACAATCGCGTGAACATCGTCTTTCCGGGCGCAATTCAAGGCGTTTACAACTTCAACTCGTTGAATAATTTTCTCGCCGGCAATTACAGCACGTTCCAACAGGCCTTTGGCGCGCCGAGTCAGTTTCAGTCAAACCCAAACGTTGGTGTTTTTCTGCAGGATGAATGGCGTGTTCGTAACAGCCTCACAATTAACGCCGGCCTGAGATACGACGTGCAATGGCTGCCCAGTCCAATTCAGACTGATACGAATAATCTGGCGCCGCGCGTTGGAGTTGCGTGGTCGCCGGGCGATCACAACACGGTGATCCGCGCGGGCTTTGGCATTTACTACGATCGAATTCCGCTGCGCGCAACTTCGAATGCGATTCAACGTGACGGCACGAAGTACGTCATCGCGCAATTCGCTCCCACCCAAACGGGCGCGCCGGTCTTCCCGAACGCGCTGGCGATTCAGCCGTCAGCGTTGGTTACTAAACCAAACATCACGCGGATCGATCCAAACATTGAGACCAGTTATGGCCAGCAGGCAAACCTGCAGGTCGAGCGCGAACTTCCCGGCAACGCTCTCTTGTCGATTGGTTACATCCATCTGCGCAATCTGCACATCATCGTATCGCGCAACCTGAACGTGCCGACGGCGCCGGCGTCAGCGGGTGTTCCGAACCTGGGCCGGCCCGATCCAAATTGGGGAAATATTTCGCGCTACGAAAGCTCAGGTGATTCCTACTACAACGGCCTGATCGTTTCCTTCAACAAACGCGCGACAAAATGGGCAAGTCTGCGGGCATCGTACACGCTTTCGAAAACGACCGACGATGCGGGTAATTTCTTTTTCTCGACGCCGCAGGACAACTTCGACATTCGCGGAGACATGGGTTTGTCGGATAACGATCAACGTCATCGCCTGGTCGTGAGCGGAACCCTCACAGCGCCGCAGGATGTAACCAAGGAAGGATGGCGGCGCGGCCTCAAAAACTTCGAGCTGAGCTACATCTTCACTTATGCATCGCGTTTGCCTTTCAACATTCTGCTCGGAAGCGATCGCAACTTCGACACGAATAATAATGATCGACCCGTGGGCGTCGGGCGCAACACCGGCCGTGGCTTTGACTATGCGTCGTTGGACATGCGCCTAAGTCGGCGTTTTCCTTTTAGTGAACGAGTCTCACTCGATGTGCTGGCCGAAGGTTTCAATCTATTCAATCGCGCGAACTACGGCGTGCCGAATAACACTTTCGGGCCGGGGGCGGCGCCGTTGCCGACCTTCGGCCAACCGACGTTGGCATTCGATCCGCGACAATTTCAATTTGGTTTGAAGCTGAACTTTTGATGGGCGTGAACTGACTGGAGCGCAACCGTCCCGGTTGCACGGTCGTGCGAGTGGCGGGCGAAGCAAGCGAGGACGCTTGCGCTCCAGTCAGCTTGCCGCTTCGCTCGCTTCTTGTGATAAAAGTATGCACGGCGATGGAGTCCGCCATTAAACGCCTGCCCGGCTGATGACTCCTACCAAAAACTGGTTAGGAGTCTGACATGGGTAAATTACTTTTGGCCGGGATCGGCGGTTTCATCGGTTCTGCGCTGCGCTATTCGGTGAGTGGATTTGTGCAGGGCTTCAGTCGCAGCATTCAATTTCCGTTCGGCACGCTGGCCGTAAACCTCATCGGTTGTCTGGCGATTGGATTTCTTTCCTATTTGGCTGAGACGCGTGGCGTCTTTACGGCTGAAACTCGCACGCTGGTTTTCATCGGCGTGCTGGGTGGCTTCACGACCTTCTCGGCTTTCGGTAACGAAACGATCAATCTTTGGCGCGAAGGCGAAAGTCTGCTTGCCGCTTTGAACATTGGAGCGCACCTGGTGCTGTGCCTCGGAGCCGTTTGGCTCAGTCGCGCCGTCGCCTACCAGATTTGGAGATAGAGTGGCACGGGCGTCCCGCCCGTGAATCACGCGCAAGATGCGCGTGCCACGTTGGAGGTAATAAATATGATTCTTCCGGCTGAAGGTTATTTGCTGCGCATCTTCATTGGCGAAAGCGATCGACATGACGGCAAGCTTTTGCATGAATGGATTGTGACGAAAGCCCGCGAGGAAGGGCTGGCCGGCGCCACCGTAATGCGCGGCATGATGGGTTTTGGGGCGCACAGCCGTCTGCACACTTTCAAAATTGAGCGCCTGTCACAGGACCTACCCGTCATCATCGAGATCGTGGACACGCGCGAAAAGCTCGAGAAATTTCTGGCTTTAATCGACAACGAAATTGAAGAAGGAATGGCGACACTCGAGGAAGTGCAGATTCATTTCTATCGCAGTGGGAAGAAGGATGGAGAGTAAAGTCAGCGCTGTCCCCGTAAGCGGAGTCAGTATCATCCGCGTAAGCGGATGGGTTAAGGAAGGCTCTTCAGAACCAAGTCGACTCCTGATCCCATTCGCTTACGCGAATGGTACTGACTTCAGTTCTTTTCCACTTCATACTTCTCAGTCTTGAATGGTTTGAATCCGCGCTTTAGATAATTCGGCAGGGCGGCCGGATCGTCGAGCGTGCAGGTGTGCAGCCAGACGCGATTCGCGCCATCAGCCCACGCTTGTTCTGTCGCGCACGTCAGCAAGTGTTTGCCTAATCCGCGCCCGATGAATTGCGGCAACAAGCCAAAGTAAGCTAGTTCGGTTGAGCCGTCTTCACATTTTCTCAATTCAAAGTAACCGGCCATCTCGCCGTCATAGGTCATCAACCACATCGAGTTCTCAGGTTTCGCCAGATGCTCGGAAATCTCTTCGTCGCTCCAGGGCAGCCGATCGATCCAGTGATAGTTCTTGCCTACTTCGGCGTAGAGAAAGCGGAAGAGTTCAATCGAACAATCGGGCTGAGGCTCAATTTGAAGGAGAGGATCGTCGTTGCGCGCAGCCTGCAGGTCTGAGGCTGAACGCATCTCGAGATAGCTGCGGGTGACTTCGATGGTTGAAGAAGTCTTCATTAAGCAGTCATTAGGTCAGCACCATCTGCGTAAGCTGATGGGTTAAGGAAGTTCTTTGGGAGGCTCGAGAATCCTCCTGATCCCATTCGCTGACGCGAATGGTACTGACTTCAGAGCCGAGGCGAATACTGACTTCATTTCGCGGCTTTGCCGCCGCACATGGCGGAAAGCCTCTGGCTTTCCGTGCCAACTCTCTATGATTTCCTTCGAGGCTACGCCTCGAAG